>Ga0056128_1013031_pt1 | contig 10097 bp, 4 predicted proteins | sample WorMetLIZISLAND2_FD_71113 | JGI IMG/M metagenome (GOLD analysis project Ga0056128, IMG submission 71113) | Marine gutless worms symbiont microbial communities from Max Planck institute for Marine Microbiology, Germany - Olavius geniculatus... ... | reverse complement strand
GCGTCGTGCGTTACAAAAGTTGGGGACAAACAGCTGCAACTCTCCGACGAAATAGATTATGGATGATCAAAAGTTTAATTTTGCGTCTAAATTCTTTCAAAATTGTAAATTTTTAGCCCCATATTTCACATTTTAGAAGACAGTTTTCCGACAACCAAAAAATTTTCTGACAGGCAAAAATTTAAGGGGACAGTTATGCCATCGCTCTCTTACCGCCTGCGAAGACGCTGCTGCATGTCTCCTCTGTGGGAAATTTGTTGGCTCTGTGCCAGAAAATTGCAACTTTCTGCTCCCAAGTTTGTTTTAAACTTACAACGCCGCTGCATTTGGCTGGCGTTTGTAGATGAATGTGACGGACCGCGGCGCGCAGTGTAACCGCGCCATTATGATCATTACCGACGGCGCTCCAGACACTTACGAAGACATATTCGACAAGTACAACTGGCCGTACAAAGACGTAAGTCCTTTGCGCTCGTCTCCCGTCGCCTACGTGTTCAATGTTCACCGTATAGGCCTACTGTTGTAATGTGCAGTTATTTGTTTATTCTTCTTATTTAGCCATCCAGTTGCACACAATAGAACACCGGGCGTGTGCGCGCTTTGGCGATAAAAAAGTTGACAGTTGTCATAGAATCTAAGAAAAGCTAACATGCAGAGATATTTCAGTGCTTTTACACTAACGAATTTTTTGCGATGTCGTTGACGTTTTGATCCGTTTTCGTTCAGTTGTTTCTCATACATGAAAACAATTTCTTTTTTCTGCCACTTGCATGAGACTACTATTGGTTAGCTTTTCTGTCTAGTTTTTTAGGTTGTGTAATGTTTAGTCTCTGCAGACATTGTGACTTTCTATTTTCTATTTTTTCTCTTTGCACTGTATTCTGCGTTTGCTTGCGAAGAAAAGGACTGATGGTTGAGCTGCCACTAGTTGGCTAATAGCATAAGAAATGGAACATAGATACTTGACATAAATCGAACAGTCGGGACATTTTGGAGACAATCGGCCGCGAGCATTGCCGTAAAAGGTGATCATGTTAGACACCGTGTTCAAGCGTTCGACGTGAACACCTTCTCTGCAATGATTGATTCTACACTGTGTCCCGACATTATCAATATATTGTAAGTTGTAACTTGAAGAAGGATTGCACAATTTCAATAATTTTTGGAAAATATATACCTGACACAACTTGCCATCAAGTTACTTTTTAACTTCTCACCTTACACAACATCTGCTTCTGCACTACCTGGGAAATGCAGAACAAGTAGACTATGCGTTAAAATAAACAAAAACCATCATAAAACATCTGCGACATTATCGAATGTAACTTAAAGAAAGATCATCAAATTTCAATACTTTTTGGTAGGAATGTTTCGGATACAAATGGTTAATAAATGACCGTTTATATTTCCACCTCACCCAACGTATATTTTTGTACTACCTGGGCAAAACCCAAAAAACCAAAAATGAGCTGAAGTGAACAGAAAATGTCAATAAATTTTATATCTCTGTATCTGTGGGCCCCAACTGCCAATCGAATACAAGGTTTAACTGTCGTGCAGCAGTGTGTATACCAGAAAATGTTTAGAGAATGTTGATGAATTCAAGAAGCAACTGATAAAGTCTGGATTGGTTTGGTGCAGTACATTTTCGTATACTACTGTTAACGAATAGAGAAAGTGTTTTGGTGCCCGTGTTCGCAAATGGGCTAATATTTTAAACATTTCTACGGTAGACTGTTGCAAAAATAGACAAGATAAATGAACTGTTAGCCAAAGTGACGGAAATTGGACAAAGTATGATTTTATGTGTTATTTTGATAAGTAATACTACTGTTTTGAAAAAAATGCAATATTTTGTTGGCTCTGCTTTTCCCAGGTAGTGCAGAAGCAGACTTTGGGTGAGGTAGAAAATTGCGGATGGGGATGTTTTTTTATTGGGACACAGTGCGATTGCCTTCAAAACTGTCTGATTGCTCAGTCTAGATATGTGGTATTTTCTACTTTTTATGCGCCATTCAATAGATATACGTATTTACGGTCTTATCACATTCTTCGAGGCCCACTATTATTGTTCCTAGGTACGCGTATTTACGTACATGATTGGACGAGAAATTGGCGACCCAAGGCAGGTCAAGTGGATGGCTTGCAGCAACAAAGGTAAGCATTTCCCGTAGGAAGTGTGAAACATTTTCATCGTAGTTCCATATTTTTCACAGATTCGGAGTAACAAATAGTTTATCAGAGAAAATTATGGTAGCATACGTACTGGATTTGAAATTGAAGTTAATATAGAGAATCGCGTAAATAAATCGAGATTGTATCACTCAAATAACACTCATTTTACCTTATTATTTCCCTCATTTTTTGTTTATCGAGTTTGTTCTTATTTTACCAGTGGCGTGGTCCAGATTTTTGCTCGTTGTTGAGCTTTTTGTGCTTGATAATGTTGTGATTTTCAGTTTTAGTATGGAAAGCATTAGTCTATGCATTTTGTTTGTCGAATGATTATTATGTTATTTTGTTGCTCTGTGCTTAAAATGTTACAAACGACACAATAAGCAAAGATATAGAGACTGCATACGAACGATTAAGCAACAATGTTTGTCAATAAATATGTACTGCAATTTCGATATTATAATATCCTGTGTTGTAATCCGTGCAGGGTATTATTCACACATATCGACTCTAGCCGATGTACATGAGCATGTTCAGGTGCGTGTTCTACTGCGATCCTATATACGGAATGCTGTTGCACTAGGCCTATTCTACTCATTTTATAGTGCAATTTGTTTATTAACTGTAGTTAAAATTCGTTGACTGTAATTCCTATTTTATTCAGTTGTTAAGGATTAGCCACGTTGTAATACTTTGTCTTGTTAATAAGCTACTCACATTTGGCATAAATTATTTATGGTTTTGTACGGGCAATAACTTCATTACAAATTAAATGTTGTATTATTTAGTACATGCAATTGCTTTGTTAAGCAAAAGCGTGAATTGAGTGATTTCTGTAGCCGTTCGCGTGTTTACTGTACCCTGATTGGATGCACATTTCCTTTAGAAACCTCGACTATTATTAGTTTGCAAATTTAGCAAACCTCGTGTGCACGTTCTTCCATTTCATGTGAGAACAGATTCAAGGTAGTTTACTTACAGCTATTCGCTAGTTCGTTAGTTACCTGCGCTGGTATTTATCTGACCTGTAGGCTACAGTTTGTCTTTTCTTTTTTAGCTGTAGAACGTCCCAATACTTAGCGGCATTGCCTGCGTAGTGAAATTGAACGCTTTATCGCTGACATTGTCGTCACCATTGTCGTCATCATCACAATAAATATCATATTTTGTACATTTCTAGCATCCTTTTTGTACAGTTGAACCGCACAGTAAAATGCAGTGTTAATAGCAGTTTTAGAAAAAAATGGAATAACTGGAAACGATATGAAAACAGTATTGTGGCACTAGTTCATCACTAAGTAGGTAACTTCGAATCTTCGATTATTGATTTAGTAGGCCTAACTCTGAAACTTTTCCCACAAAATTTTTATTGCGGCGTTTTGCCATGCTTCTTTACACACTCCTTTTTGCAGCTCAAAGAAACTCATACGTGCGAATTTTTTCTGCAAGTCTGTACGCTTACTCACTTAAAAGTTTTTAATCATTAATCGCGTTCTTAATCGTTAACTCGTACAGCCGTGTAGAAAAAAAACACCGATGGCACAACGCCATAAGAAGTGCTGTGAAAGGCCCTGCATGTTGAAGAGTTGGCGCAAACGACTGAAGCGGTTTCGGCTGCTATGAGAGTTTAACAGCGCTGAGTTGTATTTCTAGGAGTATATTCACGTATCTAGTCGTCCACTGGTCATTAGTCGAGCGCAGCATTCCGTCTGGACCAATATGCACCTCGATAAGTCGGTACGTGCATGAATCCTGTAGATATAGCGTCGTCACTCGCTTCTTGCATGGATCAGTTGCATGTGAGCTTCTTAGATCGCGTGCAGAGCGCCCATTGGTCAGTTCAGTTTCGTTTAGTTCAGTTCAGATCAGTTACGTCGCTTTGTACGTGCCGCTATGCTGCCCCCTTCTCTCTCTCTCTTTCTCTCCGCCTGTCTGTCGTTTTGTATTTGCTTACGAGCCTTACTTTTACAGTTATTGTAGTATTAACAGCGCACAAAATCCACGTCCGGTCGGGGCAGCTCGATAATTTCAAGGTCTGATAGTCCGAAAGTTTTAAGGTTCTTTCTTATGCACTTCTAGAAACGTTAACTCAATCTCCACGATTTCTTGTAACTAGGGCTATAGGATTAGTGTTGTGATCATTGTTGCGGTTAGGGAGACTGCATGTTGCTGTATGTACCTTTGGACTGTCGAATTTTTGAATTATGGCCACACAACCCGCCCACTGCATGTGCACGTCCGTCATTTTGTGTCGTCTCATCGCACGCTCAGCTTTGCATGTTCGTCGCCGTTCATGTGGATGGGATGAAAGTGGATCACGGGGGACGGTGCTTGAATAGTGCTTGTACGTACATTATGCGGGGCGGGCGAACGCGTCTGCATGCATGCAGGACTTTTTGTTAACTGTGGCTCGTCCGATGGCTTTGCACGGCATCGACGTGTCCGTGTTCACCGAGTTGGGGCGGTCGTACCAGAGCGAACAGGATCCGCTCCAGGTATGTGACTGTCCGTCTGTTCGTCTGTCTCTCTCTTTTCCTCTTTCTCTCTGTCTGTACAGGCCTGTCTCAAACATTTTTGCTTCTCATCGCCTGAATCTATCAGACTGTTTTAAAACTGCTTCGTTCTTGAAACAAGTCAACCGGTTAAACGTTGAAGTATATGACGTTGCTACTTGATTGATTGGTTGATTTGTATGTTTCGTTCTGTTAGCACATCGACACACGTTTTTACAGTTATTTACAGTTCATGCGCTGTGCATTTTAGTTATTTTACTTATTTGCTTACTCACTACTGTTCATGCACGTCCGGGTTAAAGATGGCGCTGTACTGTATCCAAATTACTATGGATGTAGCCGAGGGGACACGGAGAGAGCGCCCCAACTTTATGAATTTTTTGCGTTTTTATACAGTTCTGAAACTACGTACGACGGAGAGCTTGTATACGCGTAGGCCTGTATACTGTAGTATAGTGTTTGCGTATAATTTTATAATTATTATAATTCCCATAATTCGGTCAGATATGTCGTCTAACAGCTGCAGGTTCAGCTTTGTATCTTTGGTTCCTATGTTACAGCTCTGAGCTTGCCGCCTGTGTCAGCCAACGAATGTATTTCGCTGCATTCCATAATTTGCACATCAAAATCATCATGAGTATGCGTCAGCGGCGTTTCAATAATAACTACCTTTTCAGGCAAACTTCTCAGTATAACTTCTTTGTAATTTTGCAAACAAGCTTTTGCTCTATCTCACAGTGATGAAAAATCCGAATATCCGGTTTTGTGACCTTGACTTTTGACCTATGACCTTGAAATTTAATAGGGCTTTTGAGGTTGTTGTTTATGCAGAATTTAATCAGGCCAGCTGCAGCGGTTGATGGTAACAGAGAAACAGAGAAACAAAAAAGATGTTGCGTCGAGGCTGAAAACAATGCTGTCGTTTCTACCGCGGACAGTAATAGGCCTAAACATGATGCCCAAGCTCATTACCGTTCTGGTATAGCTATTTACATTGAAAAAGCCTTTATATAGGCCTATAGTTAGATATTCTGACTGATCGATTGATTTAGTAAGTAGCACTCTTTTAGTTCTAGTGCCAGTTTTATGCAATCGTTCCATTTCGTTTCCGTTTTTCCTTCTCATTTACGGAAATCTAATCACATCTAATCTTATTTTGCCGGGAGGTAGAAACACATCAATCAGGCGTATGGCCTCTCGGGTGTAAACAAATACATGTACGTCAAGAAATTCGATACATTATACTATACAAAGTAGGAATAAAGCGAAGCTGTAGCCTATAAATGTAAAATGATAATTCTGTTGATTAGTGTAAAGTGACATACTGTATTTGTTCATTGTGTATGATGTGGTTTTGTGTTGCGACATGCGTGGGCGTTGCTGCTTGAAGCATTATCAAGAGGTACGCTGTGTCTTTGTCTCTGTCGAATGTTGTGTTCGTGCCGCAGTAATTATCTCTCTGCTAGGCTTAATGGCACGAAATACGCTGCCCGTGTTCACGGATCGTGTTCACCGGCCGTGAGTGAATACACGTATTAACCGAGTTCTCTAGTTACTGTAGTAGAAATAGACTGCCTTTTCTGAACACAGTCGATTATTTTTGACGTGTCTGTCCAATTTATTAACCTCTACGACTTTGACCTTGACCTTGACTTTAACCCATCAAAGTCACTAATTGTGTTTTTTTTCAAAAAAAAGCTGTCACGCCCCATTTCTAGAGTCTTCACAAGTTATTTTTTTCGTAGCATCGCCTCCCTGGGAAAGTCTCTCATGGGAGACATTTGCTATGAATAAGTCTGCCTGCGTTGAAGTCTTTACGCGAGAAAAAAGTCTCTGGCGCGCTTTCCGTGTTAGTTAATAACTGCTTTGACCAATAGGCTTAGCTAGTCGTCGTCCGTTAATGTCATTATATTGTAGTAAAATGGAGAAACCTACATTCGCTTTACTTAGTTTTTTTCGCGTTTTTTAAAAGAAACTTTTATAAACGTTTGTTGGAACTGATGTAATCCTTTTTCGCGATATCGTGACGTGTCATCGGTCGTAATTAAACATTTTTGTGCTATGTTAATTGTTAAATTGTTAATCAGTTGTATTGGTATGTATTCCAGGGAGTACATTTTACGACGTCAGTTGCTCAGCCGGTCTACGATATCAGAAATTCAACGGTAAACAAAGCTTGTCGTTGATTATACCGTTATACGTCGTCTGCTTCATTTGTCTTTCTGTCGTCGACTTTTTATTAGCTGGGCTGTTTCTGACGAGTTAGAATGTGGGACTTGTAATTGCATAATGTTGAACAAGTTGCTGACCTGTTAAGTGGTCAGACTAACTCAGCTTTCAACCTTCGGCAAAACTATTAGTTAGTTGTAACTTATGTGGTCATGAGTATCAGCTGAGAAGATGGAAGATCTTTTGTTGGTGATCACAAAAAAGGAGATCGCGCGTCGCCCAGCTAAGACCAAGTGTAAGTAAATAATGTAGGCCTACTGTGGGATATAACTGATTTGAGCGCTCTGGTATATCTTTACATTTTCTGGTTTTTATTTTTGACATAACTTCCAAAAGTTAGGTGTCAGAAGTGAACTTACGTACGTAGCGCTTTGTCGCAAAAACTTTAAATTAAAACTTTTAATTTTCTAGTCTTCTTGCACGGAGGTGATGACGATTGTTGTGCAGTTGAATGCTGGGATACTACTTGGGGTGATGGGCACAGACGTTCATCTTACCGACTTAATGGACATCATTCCTGAATACAAGGTTACTTACTACTACTTGTACACGTGCTTATAACATTTGTATTCGTTTACTTCGAAGCCAGCTTTTAATATCTGCTAGATTGGCAACCAAAGAGTTTGATGAATAGAACCAGATTTTGATGTATGCAGTTTGTTTGTGCTGCTCTGGGTAAAAAGTTTAATATTTATTTTAAAAATTCAACACAATAGCGAACTTTTTAGTGGATATTAGGATGTTTGGAGATTTAGATAACTACTAAATGTTTTAATAATTCTGCTACTATGTTTCAATAATTTAAAAAAATAATTACAATAATGTGCTGCCATTTTTTTAACTGTGCTACTACTTACTACTTACAGTAGACCTACAATACTTACGTTTATTCGTCAACCAAAACAACAAAAAATTATGTTTTAATGACATACTCACAGACAGAGAGAGACAGAGAGAGAAAAAAAACCAGTCAAATAGACACAATAAATTCATGTAGCACAGAGGCACAAAAAATTTCTTATGCGCTATATTTATCTTAATGTTAATTGCTGAATTGACGCTGAAATATTATTGCTGTGTACAAAGATGTTGACTGTGTATCGAGCGAGCGATGTTTACAGTTTGTGAGTGGTGATATTTTTTTGCAGCTCGGTGTTAACGGCTACGCGTTCGCAATCACCAACAACGGCTACGTGCTGTTTCATCCGGACCTTCGACCTCTCGTAAGTTGCCTCTGTCTGACATGATCCACGCCTTGCATTCTGTATGCAGCAATAATATAAAACTGTAAAATGCTTTATTACTCGCGCGAAAAGGTCATGTTTTTGCCTCGGTTTACTTATTTGCTAGTTGATTTGTTTGTTGACAGAAATAGATATTTCTCGGTAGCTGTGTCTGGGTAGTTTTCGTAAAGTTTGTTTGTAAAGTTTTCTTGCTCTGCAGCAAGAAACAGTGGATTATATTCTGGGTTTGATCAATATTTTATCATATTGTGGCCGGAATTTTTTTTTACCCAAAAAATTGAAATTGTGCATGCCAATAAAAAGTCAAATAGGTGCGTGCTAATTTCCACAGGTTATCACGAATTGGCGTCATTAATTAATTTTTTACTAATTACCAAAGCAGAAGCCTGCACTAGATATCAGTATAAATAGTAGTTATAACTCGGTCGTACTATGTAACATTTTGCCCACTAGTGCGATCAGAATTAATTGCAACTGAATTGATTGCAGATTGCATTAGTGGGTGATTAATTGGATTTACGCTGAAATTCGATGGCGTTAGCAGTGGAAATATCAATTTGAAATCACAGCAGTTATTTAATCACTAATATGAAGTTGTATTCTGGCTCTCGATTGGCACCGAATTCAATGACCTTGAATGACCTTGAACGCCAAAATAAAAAGTTTTATAAATTTTTTTGGCGATTTCGGGCTGCGACACGTCTATATCATTCACAAAGTGGCGCCACGCTACTGTCGTTATGCGATCCAGGTAGAGAATTTGGTATTTGTATATCAACTTAGCGTGAACACCCCAATTTTTAGCTAAACTACTAAACCGGAACTGCTATAGGCTTTCGCGCGTCTCGTGAGCATTAGCTCAAATTTCTTGTTAAAATGACCATCATATAAAACATCTGTCTCACGCCCACTGGCTACAATAGTCTGCGTCACAAGTGTTGGCTTACTGCGTGTAAATTATGATTAATAGTAACCTAGGCCCTATCTCGCACCGTTACTCAAATACAGCGATTTATTGGCCAAAAATCGCAAATTGTGCCCCCCCTTCTCATTTAGCGCCCTCGTTCGGGGTGACGCCCTTCGAATTTATGGAAAAGCTTTGCGGTTCCTAAAACTAGAGTCTTCCAGGCAGCCGATGGTGAAGATTTGGTGATTCTAGCTTGCACCGTTTTTGACTGATCCACCCATGTGACAGACAGACAGACGGACGGACAGACGGACAGAATTGTGATGGCTAAGACGCGCTGAAAGCAGTAGCTACTTTTGCGCGTAAAAACTGTGTGAATGGCTGTATGAACGTGAAATACAGGAGGATGCCAGCACGACGAAGCCCAATTACAACAGTGTCGACTTGTCCGAGGTCGAACTCGAAGATGTTTCAACGCCGTCTTATGTACGTCCGATCTCGCGTGTTCTTTAGGCCACTGGCTTCATGGCACGGGGGCGTGGGGCAATTGACTCCTTCGTTAAATTTTAACCTGCCAAAAATGTTGCATTTATCAGAACATTTCTTTTTGAAAATAGAAAAAATGGGGCTGAAAGTCCCCCATTTTTAAAAACTCTCAAATTAGAACTTTGAGCATCCATAATTTCTTTTTTCTGCTGTCTCTGCCTCCACGTTTTTAAGTCGTTTGTATACTTGAGTTAATGGAGTTGGAATAAAAATCGTTTTTTTTACTTTGTGTGCTTTTGAAGCTGATTCTGTTCTAAGGCAAGCTGTTGGCTTTTGTTGTTCTCTGTACTGACTATTATTGTATTGAAAATTTTTTAAAATAATAATTATAATCAGTTGTTTTAATAGTAGTGTTATACAGGGTGCAGAGAGATAGGGTTCTAGTAAGTATGGGCGGTGACCAATGGGGAGCGCCCATTCAGGGGGAGGCGGAGACATGGACCATGGCGACCGCGCGTCGCAGCGGGAGTAGGGATTCGGGGT
>Ga0056128_1013029_pt1 | contig 10097 bp, 7 predicted proteins | sample WorMetLIZISLAND2_FD_71113 | JGI IMG/M metagenome (GOLD analysis project Ga0056128, IMG submission 71113) | Marine gutless worms symbiont microbial communities from Max Planck institute for Marine Microbiology, Germany - Olavius geniculatus... ... | reverse complement strand
TCCAGGAAAAATTAAAAACGTTAAAAAACGTAAAAAACGTGCCTAATGCCTAATGCTGTAAGCGCAGTATACCTGGAATAAGTTTAGACAAAGAGAACTTGATTTAATTTTAATTCAGCTTTGTGGTCGTAAGGCAAAAGCATTAAACTAACTAAATATGCGAATTAAAAAGTTTTATTTAGTATATTTGGACTAACTAAATAAACTACATCACTGTGACCAATTAATTTGCTTCTGTAATCCCAAAAGTGCTTCAATGCACGTTTTTTAAAATAAAAAACGTTGAGCAAACTAAAAAACGTTGAAAAACGTAAAAAACGTGGCAAGAATAAAAAACGTTTTTTTACATCTTTGAATCATACAATACCGTCGTAAAATAACATAACAGTTTAGAAACACAGGCCTATAATTTAAACAATTAGCAAGGTATCAATAAATTACTTTAAAACAATTTAAAATGACAAAGATGAGATATGACATCAGCGTATTTTAATCTAAGCATGAGATATCGCGTACAGTAGCCTACGTTGCTCGGTAATTAGTGGCCATAAATGCCGAGTGCGGCCGGGGGCGTTATCGATCACTCGGTCGGTCATTCCGCATTCCGCAAAATACCCACCGTTCCGCAGCCTACTTCCGCAGATTTCGTTCCGCAAATTACTTTCCGCATTCCGCATTTCCGCAAATTACCAACACCCAGCTATACACACCCCTTTACATCAGTACAAAACAGAACCATAATAACAACTGCCGATAATCACTAAACAAAAATAATATTCTTTAAGCTAATTTCATTATAACATAGTCTACGTTAATGTCACAAACATATGTGCTAAAAACCGTTAAACAAAAAAAAACAGTTAGAAACAATCATCGAAACGGAACTCAGACATCAAAACAAATACACGATTGCCATAAAAGTAAATTGAAAGTCGAAATCGTAAATAAGTAACAACGCCGGCTAACTAGAGCGCGTGCCGCGCTTCAGGTAAAACATGTCAGACCTTTTATACTTTTGTGTTGTTTTTGTTGCGAAATTAACAGTAAACAAAAAATATTATTAGATTGTGACTAATCTAATGTACTTCTCGCGCGCATAATTTTTTTGTATTTTAAGAGCTTTTTCGTTTCATTCGGCTTGTATTAGAGACCCGACGGCCCGGCGTCTAATTGAGACCCGTTTAATATTATACTAATAGTGACTGGCGTCGAGGTCGTTATTGAAAACTGTCTCCCCGAAGTTCATAAAATCGCCCGATTTTACGAACTGAGAGGGAAAAAATCCAATAACGGTCGATGACGCTAGTTGCTACTTGTCTTGTTATAGGCCTACCTCGATCAACACATGCGTCTATCTGGCACCGTTACGGAGAAAGATAATGGCAACACGACCTTGACCTTTTGTGACGTTATCGGACACGTGACCATTCGACTCGCGGCGGTCGACTTCCTATGGGTAGTCCATAGTGACCATGCGTCTATCTAGCACCGTTATGGAGATATAGCCATTTGAAATTCTTCCAGAAAGGCTGTTCCGGGAACAGAGGTCGGTCATCGGTCGGTCTTCAATATTACACTGATCTCATATACGTTAAGAACGTAACGCGCGAGCAGTAAAAAAGCCCGTCACTGCCATTGCCACTCCTAATGATCTGATTTTGACGAAACGTTGGAGCGACGACCGGGGTGGAGTCTGGGGTCTGACAAAGCGTCAGCGTCACTTTCTCGCTTGAATTTTTACGCGCGAAAGCAGCTACTGCTTTCAGCGCATCTTAGCCATTGCAATTCTGTCTGTTCGTCTGTCTGTCAGTCCGTCCGTCCGTTACACGCGGGTGGATCAGTCAAAAACGGTACAAGCTAGGATCACCAAATTTTCACTGTCGGCTGCCTGGAAGACTCTAGTTTCAGAAACCGTAAAGCTTTTCCATAAATTCGAAAGGGGTCACCCCAAACTAGGGCGCTAAATAAAAGGGGGGTGGAAAAAAATTTGCGATTTTAGCCGATAAGTCGCTGTATCTCAATAACGGTGCGAGATAGGGCCTGTTACTATTAATCACTCATAGGAAGTCGTACGGTGGCTCTCGATTGCCACCGAAATTCAATGACCTTGGATTAGCTTAAACGCTAACATAGGGAGTTTTATGGATTTTTTGGCGATTTCGGGCTGCGAGACACATTTCAAGAGCGAATTGTGCCGAAACCAATTGAGATAGACATAGAAAAGCTGCATATGAAATTTTCAGCATTAAATGATGTTTTGGGTTTAAGGAAATCTGCGCACGAGGGCATCAAAAAGCGGTATTCCCGTAATACTCGTTATTTTACCGTTGTTGGCCAGTCTTTCGTGAAAACGGTTGCAGATAAGCATGGGCATTTTACCTATCACAACAAGCACTAGGGACGAGCTTTTCAGTAGTAGGCCTACATCGATGACTTTGAAAGACCCTAAACTTCCGAAATAAGCGGTTTTTATTGATTTTTGCAATCTTTGGCTGCAGCGCATACTCTAAGAATGAACTGCGACGAAATGGCTGGAGATAGACTGACAGTTTGCGAACAGGAACTGCTATAAACTTTCGCGCGTCTCGTGAGCATTAGCTCAAATTTTTTGTTTATTCACTAACGCCATATGCCTTTTCATCATCAAGATAAAGTCTAGGGCTTTACCCAAAAAATGACGTTGAAATTGAACGTGTTTTTGTGCATTATGCATTTTGGCCGACTGCTAGGTCGAGTCTTTGGCACGATGTGTCGTCTGTCTGTCGTCGTATGTAATTCATGTATTGTGGCTAAACGGTAGGTACTATGAAAAAGCTGTATACGATTAATTAGTCCAGTGTGACGGCTTTTCGCCTGAAAAATTTCAGCGATCCAGTGCAAGGGAAACATTTTCAAATGTGGAGTTGAACAAATGTGGTGCCAGAAATGTGCCCTTTTTAACCGATAAGTCGTCGTATTTCGAAAACTGTAAAAGACATGTGGCTAATGTTGTAAGTGATCACTAGTAGGAAGTCGCGTAAGCCCTTCACATGGCACACAATGAGTCGACCGACCGTCACCGACGTGCAATTGAGGAAACTTAAACAGCGCATACTACACGATGCTCGCTCAAGTTAGTTAAAAGCGTGTGGTTGCTGGTTAACTAGGTGGGTGCATACCAAGTCTACTTTGAATACAGCCCTCCCTGAATTTTCCATCATGCAGGAATTCTGTTCGGCGAATTTTTCGTGTCATACAAATGCAGCGATCCCCTTAGATCATTTAGTCTAAAATGAAATCATCGCTAGCCTATACGTTATCATCGCCTTTAATTTATCTGTTTAGCGAGTATGTCATGTAGGCTATTCGTCGTGCTGTGCTGGATCTGGCTGATGTAGCCTTGCAGTAGCCATGCATTATAGGCAGACTATTACAGCACAGGCCTATGCGATTCACTGTCATTGCAGTAGGCTTGGCTGTGTTACATACCGTGACGACTGCATGAACACTTCCTGCTTGTCTACCGGTATCCGTGACTAGAGCTTACTGTTATAGTGCAGCCACTGCGAGTCTTCTTAACCACTCCGTGGTGAACAGTGCAGGTAGACTATGCTATAGCCGGCTATAGTGGCGTGACATCGTAGAACAACTGGTAAGGTGACTACGTAAGTTAGAACTTCGTTCGAGTGACGACAACCAGTAATACTGCGCGTTAACTCATTGCAGCTGATATCAGATCGTTCATTTGAATTACTACATACAGCGGTCTGAGGCTCTGAGCTTGCGTCATCTGTCCATCTGTCTGTCTGTCCCAAGACATAGGCCTACTGAGACAGACAGTAACGGTCACGTGGTGTGTGAGAACACTGTCCGTCAGTCAGTCAGTCGTGCAGTCATGGTCGACGACGAACTCGGCGAGTTGAAGCTGAAATATGAAGAGTTGCAGAAAAATCTTCAACTGCTCAAGAGACTCGCAAAAGCAGGTAGGCGACGCAACTCAACTCAACTAGAGGTCGAGTTGAATCGAGTTGTGAGTTGAGTCGCTATTGTGTGAGTATGTGTACGCCAGTAGGCCTAGCCTGCCTATGCGTGTAAATGTCGAGTTGTTAGCATATCCGCATCTGTGTACCGGGTTACGCCCATTGTGCACCGTTGTTATACGGGGGTGCGGACTATTGGGCGACAAAAGATCTGGGTGACAGACGACTGGGCGACAGACCACATGGGCGACAAACGTTTGGGCGAGAAGACTCGTTTAATTAGCAGAAGTAAAAAAAAATAAACGGTATATCGTCTCTTGACTTTTAGAGTTTTGGTACCGGGCTAGCATTCTGGCGGAAGCAATATAGGCCTACAGTTGTATCAATAGTTTATCTGTTTAAATAAAATAAAATAACATAGCAGAAGTTTTACTATTACACTGCATCCTAAAAACATCCCCGACATTTTCGACTGTAACTTGAAAACTAATTATCCGATTTTGGTCATTTTTGGCACGAATATTGATGCCATCAAGTGACCATTTAGTTTTCTACTTCACCCAACGTTTGTTTTTGCACTACCTGGGGAAAACACAGCCAGCAAAATATTACTTTTTTATCGAATGCAATATGATTGCTTAATTGAAATAACGCGTAAAAATACATTTTGTTTACATTTTTGACTCTTTGGCTGACATTTTATCCAGTTGTCCATTTTTTAACTGCCTGCAGTAAAATTGTTTGAAGTGTTGTCCCACTATGTGAACACAGGCAAGGAGACGCTTTCTTTATTCAGTGACAGCAGTGTCGATAATGTTCTGCTCCAAACCAATTCAGGCAGTACCAGTCGCTTCTTGACTTCACAAACATTACTAAACTTCATTTGATATACACGCTGCTGCATGACAGTCGAATTTTGTAATAAACTGGCTTTCGGGGCCCCCAGATTAGGATAGAAAGAATTTATCGGCTCTCGATTGGCGCCAAATTTAATGACCTTGAATGACCTTGAAAGCCAAAATAGGGGGTTTTATGGATTTTTTGGCAATTTCGGGCTGCGACACAAGTCTATTTAACAAGTTGGCCTCACGCTACTATCGTTATGTGATCGAGATAGAGAATTTGGTATTTGTGTATTAACTTAGCGTGAACACCCCAATTTTCAGCTAAACTACTGAACCGAAGCTGCTATAGGCTTTCGCGCGTCTCGTGAGCATTAGCTCAAATTTCTTGTATTCTACGTACCTATAGCCGTCAGCTATTGTACTCACGCACTTGGATCTCGTACCTGCAGGTTCATTTGTAGCCTAACGTCTGACTGGGTGTTTGTAGCGGTTGCTGATTATGAAGAACTACAGTGCAAGTATGACAAGAATCAACAGCAGGTTTGTACCGTACATTTCACATCACGAAGATACGATAGGGACCTGTGTAGGCGAGTCGGTGTCGGTTACGATGGTGAGGCTGGTTAGTCGCGGTTTGGCGACTCGCATTTTGAACTTCGAATGACGTCGCTTTTTCTATACGACGCACGGTTTATGAAATTTAACGTTCTTCTCTAATTTTGCGTCCAAGAACTTACAGCAGATTATATCACGGCATCCGTGGCCCTGGAGTATTCTACTATGACACCCAGCGTATTTTGGATGATTGATGATGACTTGGCTTCTGTATTTGGCAGTATATTGCGGTGCTGCTATTGCGTCGTTGTAGCACGAAGAGCTGCGCGCCAAGTTGGAGCAGACCGAGACGGAACTGCAGCAGCTGCAGAACGGTAGCTAAATGCACGCTGCTCTAAAGCACTTGCTTCTAGTTTCACTTTCTCAGGCAAAATTTTGTGATGATGCAATCTGCTGTGTCAGAGCGCTTTCGGTAATACCCTGTTTACACGAGGAAGCCGGCTGTCAGAGTTGGCTCTAACATAGCGCACGACACGCCAGCTTCCTCGTTTAAACGGAGTATTAGTCAACTTAACCCACCTGTCAAATTAAAGCTGCTCGAGCATACGCGTACCGTATGCTAGAATACAGTGCAATTGAATACGCGTGTATGCATTCTTCAGAATTATACAGCACGATCCGTATGATGGTACGTAGGCCTATAGGGCCTTACTTTCGAGCTCAGTGTTACATGCTGTGTAATCTCATGGAATACATGTGCGACTCTCTCTATAGAGGCATAACTTGTGTAGGCCACTGTTACTGATCTATACGAATTTATTGACTGATTGATTGATAATTGATTGACCAGTCTGTAATTACGTTATGTCTTTAGTGCTGGGCCCAGCATGTAACGAGTACAATAAACTAACGACCGAGTTGGAAGTGGAACGAGCGTGCAGAACCGAAGCCGAGAAAATCGCTACCAAAGTAAGCTACGTCTCGTCCACTCTGTCTGTCTGTAGGCATATGTGTCTATTACTCTGTCCGCTCATCTGTGTTGTCCGTCTGTCTGTTTCTGTGTGTTTATTTGTGAAACAAATAGGATGACGGCATTGACGGAATATGCAATGATTGCAGTGGCGTATTTAGGATTTGGCAAAGGGGGGCATGGCGAGCACGCGGAGCGCGAGCCTATAACGGGGGTCCAGGGGCAGAGCTGAAGCTGAAACACTTTTTGCTTCTGAATGTTTAATGGAAACCGCAAATTCGCCCATTTTTCTGAAATTTGAAAACGCAAAAGATCATCAAACATTGTTGAATTTTGCCATTCTTGCTGGGCGCACCTTTTCATATAAAGTCGCCTGTAAAAAATTTTATGGTCGGACCAAAAGGGGGACATCGCACCGTGCCCCCCCCTAAATACGCCATTGAATGATTGATTACTGCTTTCGAGATTAAGCTGAGATTTGCAAATGAAAACAGCGCGAGAGTTAATTTTTTTTAATTAAAAAATCGATGCAGCGTGCATGGTCAAGTCAACTTTGCAACTGTTTGGTGTTACATGTGACCACTTGCGGTTTTGCAATCGTATGTGCATAAACATGTAGGCTACCTTGAAAACTAGCTCCAGAATCCTATTAAATATCATCAACGTCGTCGTCAGCTTTTTGTGCGTTTCTTGTGTGCATGATATTGCTTGAACCAGTTAGAACGCATGATTTACGAGATGTCATTTGCTAGATGGTGCCACTTTATCACTGCCCGCGGAAATGCTTGGCACTACCCGCGGCAGTACTTGCCTTGAGCAAGGCTTGACGATCTTGTCATTGGTGAGATGCATATAACACGTGGGTGTTTGCAGCAACACGTGGAGAACAAGAAGTTAAAGCGTCAGAGTCAGATGTTGCTGGACAAGCTGAATGGAGTCAGCAAGCAGCAGCAGCAGCCGCTGCAGGAACTGCTCCCTGAACTCACGGAACCACAGACTGCAGACGCCAACAGCGCCACCGGAACGGACGATCAGATGAGCTTGCTCACCAACAAGATCAACAGTCGGTGTCCTTACAACAGCTCTCGCTAGCCCTAGCTCTAGCCACGGATGTTCAGTTTTCGAGACCCCATCTGGGGCCAATGTGCCTCAAGAACCGAATATCAAGTTCTCGCTCTCGTTTTTGCCTTCGCTGTTGTTGGCTTTGTTCTCGTCTTTGGTCTCGCGATTCTGCTGCCTCGCTGTATGAAAAGTTTAATCATAGTTTTTTTAGCCAATTGTCTGCCGATTTCATCAGTGAAAAAAAATTGAAAATCGATCACAGTTTGGCAAAGATATTTTAAATAATGCAAGGGATTGTTTTTTTACTGGACACGGCATATACTGTGGGTTTGACTACGTTGACTGGAGTGTGAAGATGGGATGTGTTCGGTTTGACTCTGAGTGCAGTGCTGGAAAAGGACAAGAGCGAACTTCACGCCAAGCTGCAGCAGGCGGACAGAGAACACAGAATAGCCACGCAGAAAGAAACCGACCTCACCAAAAAGGTAAGCCAAAGCTGCTACATATTGTGTGGCCTGGTAAGTCTTATTAGTAAAGTGTCGGACTTGCGATCAACGTGTCGCACGTTCGAATCCCAGTCAAGTCGGTGTCAGGCAACGACTTTAATAAGCACAGCCGTAATGCAGTTCCTGTAAGTCCAGCGCAATAAAACCGAGAATGTTTTCTCCTACAAACTTGCAGTAAACTTGTGTTGCGCTTGCATTGCATCTATGGCTCAGCACAGCTGCTGTGCAAGAAGAAATTATCATTTAACTGCCGTTGTATTGCACTCCGTAGTCGCAGAGCTGCGAGAGGTCAATCGATGCTGAATCAAACATGCACCACCGCACGACGACACAACAGAGGCAATACGAAAATCTGATTGCGAGCTTCGTATTTTAATTTACTTTAGGCCTATATCTGCAGTACGATCTGCAGTATAGCCGCGTACTAACAGTAGGTTACGTTCCATTGGACTATTGCGTCTTTGCTGTTTGACTGATTTTCGTGATTTGTCACAAAAGAACAAAACTGAGGCAGTCCACTGCACTTAGTTTTTTTGCCGAATTTGGTCAGTGTTTAAGATTTCGTCCCGAAGGGGACAAAGTTAGACAAGACTAGACTTCGGTGGGTGGAAGTTCGGGGATATAGACTCAAACTGCTTGAAGTTTGACGTGTAAAATGGTGCACTGTAATGTAATTCGGGCGTCAAATCTGGGGCTCCCCAGTTTTCACTTTCATGAGCATTTTAACAGGCGGTAAGAGGTCTCCTCTATTGCTTCCAAAATACGCTACTGGTCGAATTGTTGAATTAACTAAATACTAGCGTGATGTAAATGCCATATAGGCTACTTGTGGTATACGTTTGTGAACTGTGCTGTAGAATAAAGCTCTGCAGAATGAACTGCTGCAAGTCTGTAAACGGCTGCAAGAACACGAACAGGCTGTCGAAAACTTCAAGAGAAGTATTCACATTTCTACCATTTTTCATTTTATTAAGTTTCGAAATCAATGACATTTAAACAAAATTAATTTGCGACTCTTGCCTACTGCTATAGCCGATGTTATGGGAATTGTTGTTTTATGCCTTCGCTTACCACAGTTATCGGCGGACAAATTGTGTGTTTTCTGGTTTGTTCGTCCATGGGTGAGTCCGCTCGTCCTATCAGCATCTTAGAATTGGTACCTACCAGAAAGAATTTAGCAGACATTGGCTGAATGTTACTGAGACGACAGATTAGCTTACAGAGGTTGAGGGGTAGGTAAGGTCGCTATAATTTCAGACCTTCAAGAAAATCTCTGTGATTTCTAATTGTATGAAATGTCTCAATCGTATCTCAGTACGTAATAGACAATAAAGCGTAAATGACATATTCGCGCCACGAAAGTTGTGGAGTGAAAGTCAAGGTCGTCACAAGGTCTAATATTTCAGTGAGTTTTGCGTTATGTGAAGGCATCTTCTTTACATCCAAGTGTCACCTAACTAGTTCATTTCAACACAATGATCTTCAGGCCTTTTCAGGAAAGTTTTTCAAGCGGTTTGTGTCATTTTGAACGCTAAAATTTGCATTATCGTCTACTGTTCGTTTATCTGTACTAGCGTCAGTGTTGGCACTGGGCGAATACTCGGCACTAAAAGACAAATACGAAGAGCAGCTGGAACTGAAGCAAGTCGCCGAGGAATTCGCTCGTCAGGTTCGCATGCTTTCAATTTACCTTGTTCATCGTATATCATGCTAGAAAGAAAAGGCGTTAGTCAAACGGTCAAGTAAAAGAGAGCTAAAGGAGTTGCTTTGTGACAGTATCAGTTGTTATCTGTCTAAGACAGTCAACCATTTTTACGCGCGAAAGCAGCTACTGCTTTTAGCGCGTCTTAGCCATCACAATTCTGTCTGTCTGTCCCTTTGTCCGTCTGTCACACGGGTGGATCAGTCAAAAACTGTGCGAGCTAGGATTACCAAATCTTCACCATCGGCTGCCTGGAAGACTCTAATTTCAGGAACCGTAAAGCACTTTCATAAATTCGAAGGGGTCACCCCAAACGAGGGTGCAAAATGAGAGAGTGGTGGGCAAAATTTGCGAATTTTGGCCAATAATTCGCTGTATCTCAGTAACGGTGCGAGATAGGGCCTAGGTTACTATTAATCACTAATAGGAAGTCGTACACTGGCTTTCGATTGGCGCCGAATTCAATGACCTTGAATGACCTTGAACGCCAAAATAGGG
>Ga0056128_1013028_pt1 | contig 10098 bp, 6 predicted proteins | sample WorMetLIZISLAND2_FD_71113 | JGI IMG/M metagenome (GOLD analysis project Ga0056128, IMG submission 71113) | Marine gutless worms symbiont microbial communities from Max Planck institute for Marine Microbiology, Germany - Olavius geniculatus... ... | reverse complement strand
CTTTTAACCTCAGCGACTAGTTCTGTCCGCCAGCGCCACTGAAGTCTTTTTTAGCACATACTGGCGCTTTACAAGTCAGATTATTATTATTATTATTATTATTATATCATTCACAAGGTGGCGCCACGTTATGTGATCCAAATAGAGAATTTGGTATTTGTATATTAACTTAGCGTGATTACCCCAATTTTCGGCTAAACTACTGAACTGGAACTGCTATAGGCTTTCGCGCGTCTCGTGAGCATTAGCTCAAATTTCTTGTTTGATGTGGTACAGCTATGCTATAGGCATCTATGGTACCATTGTCGTCTGTGTGTCATCCGTCCGTCTGTCCGTCCATAATGGATGTACTGTGGATAAGCATACAACAATTCGAGGATGCAATGTAAAGAGAACATTTTGAAATTTGAGGCTGAATGGACAGGGTTAGAAAAAATGTGCATTTTTTTCAACGGAAAACCAGCCATATCTCGCCCTTTCAGGCAAGATGAAAATCATTGACCCTGGATGACTTTGAAGGTCAGTACTGCAACAGGAACTGTCGGCCCTATAGGCTGTCACGTCTTCCATAGCAACAGCTGGGCTTCCATAACCTGCCAAAACTCTAGCTGTATACGCCTAGTGAGGGGCACAAAATTGGAGCTTTTTTCACTAAACTATAAGCCTTACGTAAGGGGTTCAATAGCGATTAATGTCAGGGAACGAAAGTTCCAAGAGACAAAAGTTCCACCTACGGAACTTTCGTTCCCGGGAACAAAAGTTCTCAAGTACGAAAGTTCCATGAATCGGCGCCGGCATGTCCACAGCCACTACTGGTCTGGAGTCTTCAACTTGCTAAGATTTGACCATATTCAGAAGACAGAAAAAAAACGAACATACCATAGCCATCAATATCAAGGTTGTTTGACAACACTGCATCCAGCAGATTATCACCGACGTTTGCTTTTGCCGTCTTCCTTGTCCCATCGGGAAACTTGAAATGAATTGTAACACTACAAATGCACATTGCACAGTGTAGCAGTTCAATGTTATTTCATCATTCACATCCATCGGACACTTTACAGTCGTGGTGGTCCTAGAAATGATTCACTGACATCAGCAGTGATAACACGCTGATGGCAAAATTAGGCACAGGCCGTGCAACTGTCGAATATCATATACTGTTCTGGTAACACACGCTTAGCAAATGGCAATGCACATCTGAAATGGGAGGCACTAAATACTGTAAACTGCTTCAAACTTTTTCGGTAGCTCTTGATGCCAAATAATGCAAATAGTGCCACTATCTGAAATGCACTGAAAGCAGAGCTGGAAAATTGGTACAAGAAATACAGGATTTTTAAAAAATCTTTAAAACCTCAAAAAAATCCAATTTTTGGTTTTTGGGATTTTTTGTTCGTTAATTCTATTTTCAGTTTGGCGAACTGATAGAAGCAACACAAAATTTGCTACTTTCAGTTCGGGGAAAATGGATAACTCCTGACGCCGCCGGGCTGCTGAGGTCCTGCTGCCATCACTGTAGGGCGCTGAACTGGTCTGACGTCACTGCAGCCACTGATACTTCATCCGAAGTCAATGGCATGGGAAGACTAAAATGTAGGAGAAAGTTAATGAACCACCTAATAAAGCTGAAATAAATAAATTTAAGTTGCGCAGAAGATTCCAGGTCCATGCAGTAAGTTCACGAGCAGGCCATTATGGTCCAATTCTGCTACAGTGCAGCTGGGAGTAAACTACAAAAATTTTAACCTCTCAGTATTTTGAAAAGATGTGAATAAGAATTGTGGCACTTGATCAGCTTTTTCAGTTCACCTTGTATAATGAAAGAATGTCGCCCTGCACAATTAGTCATAGTAGATCGTGTCACTCTCCACCTACGCAGATTTCATTTCAGCAGCCAGCACCGGTAACGAGAAGTTTACTAGAACTCTGAATTAAAGGTCCTCCTAATGTTTTTTACTTTAGAATTAGTGAATCTATTCACCATCTTTAATGCAGTACTGGTGGCAGTGTGAAATGAACAGCAACGCGGCCAAACTGATTTTAGTAAATTCTGATTCTTTCAACTCAGTTCGGCGAACTGACAATAGTAATTTTGGTCACCAATCTCTCAGTTCGCTGAACTGACCATAGCACTGAGCTTTTTGTTTGCTGTGAAATGTATTATATATTATATTTTATTTCATATTTCAATCAAAATTTTTGACTACTTTAATTTGCTATAATGTAATTACCGGTGTAACAGAAAATTTGTCACACAGGAAAATAATTCCCACATGCAGCAGTATGGGTTAAGGTTAGATTAGGGTTAGGGTTAAGATGAGAATTGGGGTTAGTTACATTATGAGAATATTGAGGTGGAAAAAATTTTCCAGGTGTGACAAATTTACACGACACCGGTATGTGACAAACAAGCGCTCTTGAGGTCTTCTCTAATTGGGCGCTATACAAATTGACATATTCATTCATTCATTCATTCATTCAAACAGGATGTATAAGATGTTTTCCTGGCTCGTAATTCTGTGTATGATGTCCACTGGACACTAAACCAGAAAAAAAACCTAAAAATTAAAAATTTTTATTTTAAAAAAACTAGGTGTTTCCTAACCTAGTTCTAAGCTGTCCGTGCTGTCCGTCAGTTGCAGTTCAACATCGCATCACTGACAAATGTTTTGCCTAGGTGTTTCCAGCTCTGATTAAAAGTGCCGTTAACACAGCAATCACGCGATGATGACAATAATGACTGATGAATATGTGACGTCAAAATCGTCAGCAGACGTCATAACTTACGTTTCTTTCTCTGGACAAGGCTGCGTCGAGCTGAAACTGCGCAGAAAAGACGCAGTAAGGCATACGGCTCTCTCACACTGCACCGACGTACGTAAACATCTCCTACGAACTGCGTTATTTACTACAGACACAAACTGACGCTGTCGACCGAAACGCACGAGTTGCCCCAGAGATCTGCAGAGCGTTGACGCCATCGTCTGATCAGCAGAAACTAAATGCGCGACATTAATCACAAATAATGCAAAACCAACCAGCGAATCCGAAGGTCAAGGCCGATCTAGGTGGGCGTGGCAGTAATTTGGTTTTGGTGAGGTGCATACGTGCAATTTTAATTGTTAAAAAAATTATGCTTTCAACAAATGCCGCTATTTTTCTGTGTTTTGCATTATTATCACATTTTACGCGTGATTTGCATATTTTTTGCATATAAAGATGTTTGTAATTAGTTAATTATGTTTACGTAAAATTTAAAAAAACCATCTCTAACATTATTTGTTTACGTGTTTGTTGTCATTTGACGATTTGTTGTTTTTTTCTCATTTTAATGCTTTTCCCAAGTAATTAGGTCTGAATAGTATTTTATTAGTGAGGTTTAATTGGGAGTTTTGATTAACATTTACTGAGCTTTGCATAAATTTACTCTGCGTGATTGTTTTTGCATAAATTGCAGTTACTTCTGTGATGTTCACTTCCGGGGTTGTTAATATCAGTCAAATTTTCTTTTCGTGGGATATAAATAGTTTATCTTTGGTCATTGATCGTGCGTGTTATTTGTTAACTGTTGCAGTGATGATGTGGAAGCAGCAGCTGTTGTTGCTGGTTGCCCTAGCAGCAGTCAATGCATTACAGAATGGACTGGTGCGGACGCCACCCATGGGCTGGCTTCACTGGGAGAGATTCCGATGTAACGTTGACTGTGAACATGACCCGGACAATTGCATCAGGTGTGACTTACGATAGCATTGTTTTACTTACCTGGCTTGAAGTTTTCATGAATTGAGTCTTGCTCATTGGTTTGAGGATCCCAGCTTTCATTATTCAGTTGTCACAGGATGGGGTAAAAAATTTTTTAAATGTTAAGTGTCATTAATATTTGAGAAGTTTTATGTAATAATAATGTAGCATGTTTGGTTGTTATTTATATATGTGGTTTGTGGTGACATAACATATTGTGTGGCGTAATTAAAATTAATGATACATTTGAAAGGTATTTAATATCGGATGTCGTTGTTCATTGCACAGCAAAATGCTGTTTATGCTTATGGCAGACTGGTAATGTCTCCAAGATGTTGATTTTTATGCTGTTGTTTTTATATGTTAACAGCAAGAGGTTGTTTAAGCCTATGGCAGACTTTGTGGTTTTTAGCCGATCATACTTAAGTAGTAGTCGAGCTGTTGTCCATTTGTCTGTCTGTCTGTCGGTCTGTAACAAATGTATTGTGGCTAAGCTTTAGGTCATAGGGGAAAACTTTTTGCACAAATAATTAGCCAACAGATATGGCCAAGGTTACTAATAGGAAGTCATTAATATGAAGTGGCATACGCCCTGCCAGACAATATGGAAATTTTTGAGCTTGGATGAGGTTGTTACTCACTATTGTGACTAAACGGTGCGAGATAGGGCCTAGGTTGCTATTGATTACTAGTAGGAAGTCGCATGTTGTTTTTTAAGTGACCTGAAAATCATTGACCTTGGATGAACTTGGAGGTCACTGACAACCAGTATGGTCGGCTTTCCTAGCTACAGCTGGGTTTTTTGTTGATGATGTTTTTTGTATTGTACAGTGAGAAGCTATTCATGCGGATGGCAGACCTGCTGGTAAGTGAGGGTTACAAGGACGCCGGTTATGAGTATGTCAGTATGGACGACTGCTGGTTGGCACCACAGCGGGATGCTTCGGGTCGACTTCAGCCTGATCCGGTCCGATTTCCACACGGACTGAAGGCTCTTGCTGATTATGTGAGCAGTTTTCAATGCTGTAGTTTGTTAAATTGTAGTATTATGGACATAGTCAAGAGGATTTTGAACTATATGCAAACTTTGTGTTTTTTGCACATGCTGCACTTTTTCCTGTTCCTGTTTTTGTTTATCTGTTTAGAACTAGTGACATTATTATTACTGCTAGGAAACAACTTCACATAAATGACTATATACTTTTGGCCACCTCACCTCAATACCTTCATTACACTACCATGTGAAATGCAGAAGTTGCAGTTTGGCCATTTACAACTATGAATTTATACCAAATTGCGCATGCATTGGCTGAGAAAATTCCGAGACCACAAAATTATTGAAAATCTGTTACTTGCTTAACACTAATCATACTGATTTTAAGATCGTACGTCAACAAAGTAAAATGATGCATCAACAGCGACTGAGCTGCTCTGGGTCAGCGGTTACTGAACGCGCTGTTGGCAAGCAGTGTCAACGTCCACTACTTGTGCTCGTGCTGGAAAAGAACATTTTGAGCACGTGCTTCAATAAAGATGATGTGATGTGACACGTACAACTTTTTGAAAGATAATAACTGCTAGTTATATTTGTCGCTAGTGCGCTATCTTTTTGAGCCGATACATGCATAACCCAGTACGAAATCATTGCTTTAAACGAGCAAGTGCAACTTCTGCATTTCACAAGGTAGTGTGGCAACAATATTAAGGTGAGGTGGCCAAAACTAAAGTCATTTATCTCAAGTTGTTTCCTAATTTTGCGTGCCAAAAATTATCAAAATTGGCCGACGTGTCATGGAGTTATTGAAAAAATAAAAGTTGTACAGTTTTTTTGAGACATGATGTACTAATACGAGTACAAGTTGGGCAACTAGTGTTACTACTTGTGATTATAATTACACACTGATGTATTGTAATTAGCATTTGGTTTATTTAATTGCAAAATTTGTAGAAGGTGCTGCAGATTTTTATATAGTCATTCTAATGGGCCACATTATGGAGCTTGCCTGTCATTTTCCATGTCAGATTCTACCTCAAAAGCAAAAAAAGGTATATAGAAACAATGAAACTGCTCTGAACATTTTCTGTGTCAGAGTAAGTGGTTGCCAATTTTTACGTTCGACAGCTAGCATAGCTATAGCTATAGCGCATATTAGCTATAGTAATTCTGTCCATCTGTCCGTCTATCTGCCTGTCTGTCCTGGTGTCACGTCCCGGTACCATTCCAAAACCGGGTGAGATAAAGACTTCGGGTTTTCAGTATATGATAGCCTAGAGTCTCTAGCATTTTGTGGCAAAATCTCATGCCACTGGGTGAAGGGGATACCTCGAATGAGGGGAGAAAGAGGGGCACCCCCTCAAAAAGGCATTATTCTACCGTTATTGGCTCGTCTGACGTGAAAATGGTTGCATATAGGCACAGACATGCTGATTTTCATAACAAACACTGGCGACGAGCTTCTTAGAAATGTCAACATTGGTGATCTTGAATGACCTTGAACTCTCAAAATAGGGGGGTTTAGTGAATTTTTCACGATTTTGGGCTGCATCCCGCATTTTAAGAGTGAATTGCGCCAAAATGGCTAGAGATAGACTAAGACAACCTGCATATGAAATTTTCAGCAGTGAATGTAGATTTTAGCAATCTAAGTCCGGATTCTCTAGGTTCAAGGAGGCCTGCGCACTCAAGTGTCAAAGAGGGGTACCCCTTTAATAAGTGGTTATTTATCTGCTGTTGGCTTGTCTAGCGTGAAAATGGTTGCAGATAGATACAGACATGCTGCTAAACATAACAAGCACTGGCGACGAGCTTCTTAGGATTGTCAACATTGATGATTTTGATTGACTTTGAACGTTAAAAATAGGGAGTTTTAGTGATTTTTGGCGATTTTTGGCTGCAAAAGAGTGAATTGCGATGAAATGGATGGAGATAGACCAAGATTACCTGCGAACGGGAATTGCTATATACTCTCGTGCATCTCATGAGCATTAGCTCAGATTTCTTGTTTAGCTCGGCTGTCAAGGGTTTGGGTTAGGGATACAGTAATTGCATGATGCTGTGCATAGCTAGGCAGGCTTCTGCGTAAAGTGCCAACTTATTTTTATGGTTTTTTTAGTTATAATGTTACATTGGGTGACTTCACTTTTTGACTTAGACTTTCGCTGAGCCTTTTTGCTGAGCCAAAGCTAAAGCTGAACGCTAAAGTCTGTACTTAGACCAAAGTTCAACTAAACGATTAAAAATGGCCGAAAACCGGTAAACCTAACAGGAAATAAATCAACCAGTTATGCTTGGACTTGCTTATTTAATTTTGCCATGCATGCAGATGACGTAATTACGCAACGTCTGACGTCATTGTGTAGCCACTACAGCGTTTATTGTTGGTACCAGACTGTTTTAATTTTCTAAACTATCGGTGTTAGTCGCCATGTTTTCGTTCAGCGAAATCACTTCACTTTTTGACTTAAGTAGGTACTTAGACCGAAGTTTAGGCTCAGCGAAAGTCTCAGCGAAAGTCTAAGTCAAAAAGTGAAGTCGCCCATTTCTTGTTTGAATACTGAACATCATAGTATGTATCTCTGAACCATGATGTTTTGATGTCAAGTCATGACTGCTTGCAACCAAGTTTTCCATTGCAACTCTGCAAGCATGCTGCATTCTTTGTAATGGTAATAACGTCGTAAACATTCCTCGAGCTATTTTCCGTATGATTGGTTGTTATAGATTCACGGGAAGGGTTTGAAGTTCGGCATTTACGAGGACATCGGTACAAAGACCTGTGCGGGATTCCCTGGGAGTTTGTACTTCTTGCAGCTGGATGCTCAGACGTTTGCAGACTGGAACGTGGATTTCCTCAAGTTTGACGGATGCAACATGGACCCAAACATGTACAAAGATGGTTGGTTTGCACCGGCGTTTTATTATTATCATTATTATTTTATTTGTACACATGGTACAGCTCACATACAATCAAAAACGTTATAGCGTAGTAATGCTGACTTTTTCGGCCATATTTTTTGTGAAAACTGAGCATGTAATCTATGCAGAAGTTGGTGGCTTGGCATATTTTTGCCACTGTTATTTTTTACAGCAGAAGAAGATTTCTGTGTAAACTGCCGATTTGTTGCATTGGGTGCACATCCCCCTCATCTCATTGGGGCATTTGCCTTTTTCCCCTCATATAGGCAGCGCCTGATGGGCTTGGTAAAGCCAAAATTCCATTACGCCGACTTTCACCAAAACTTCCCTGCGGGAAAAAGTCGTGGACACAAATCATGAAAGTCGCGGACACAAACGGTGACATATCATGAAACCGTGAAGTTTCGGTGAAAGTTGCCGACAAAAGTCACGAAAGTCATGGACACAAACCATCTTGACATGTTGAGATGTTTGCGAGAAAGTCCGTGACAAGTCACTTTGTTGCAAAGTTGGTGTAATGGAATTTGGGCTTATGCCAACCAGAAAGAAAAACAACAACAAGGTGCTTTGAAGTGGCAAGGGCTAATTAAGCTAGCCAACAGCTTAAGTCAGCTGGATGGTTGGATCTATTAGCAGCCAGTGCCTTTAACCGACTGGGTCACTCTGGCATACTGAACTAGTCAGTGTGTCATGTTTGGAGGTATCTTCAAGATTTTCAGTTGTAAAAGGGTAAATTTTTCATAATGACAAAAATTGACACTGTAGATACATTTATAGTTTATCTCTAGCAGAGTGAATCTGTTAGACAGGAAGCTAATTGTCTGTCTTGGCAGTATAATGGTAACGGGTCGGACTGGTGACTGAAAGGTCTCAGGATCGACTTCGAGTCAGGGCACTGTCAGGGAACAATCTTTGGCAAGTTGTTCACACACAATGTTCTGTGCCTCTGTTCACCAAGCAGTATAATTTGGTACCAGTGGTCAAAGGGCGGTGATGCCCTGCGGCTGGAAGGTAACCGTAGGTGTGGCGTCGCACTGGCCATGCGTCACGGACTTAAGTGGTCTATCCACCTACAGGCTCAATGGCCATGGAAAGGGAGATGAGCACCCCGCCTACACTTTATATACTGGGATATGGCACCTTTACCTTTTTACCTAATTCAATGTGGATGAATGTGTGTTAGGATATCCGCCGATGGCTTTTTTCCTCAACATGACCGGGCGACCAATAGCTCTCAGCTGCGAGTATGCTCTTTATCAGTGGGGCAAAGGAATCAAGGTTTGAGATGTTTCATTTTTCAACTTAGAATGTTTTAGAAAAAAAATATGGCCACTGCTGAACTATTGACTTATATGGTGACTAAATATGTATTTCTGTTAGGATAGAATTTTTTTTAATTTTCAGCATTAAGAAAGAACATTAGCCTATAATTTTGCTTTTGTTTGTTCGACTGCCTCTATTTTTTCAAACACCTACGAACGGATTTTTTTGTCTTTTTGTGGGGGTGGGTTATAGCCCAAGAACAACTTAGTTTAATTGCGGTGAGGCCAAACGTGTTCAATTTGTGTAACTATAGGTTACATAAAGCTGTAGCAAATCATATTTTAACTGTTGGTTTGGGCTTAGATAAACTCCAATTTTTCGACAGTTTGATACTTATTGACCGTATTGTTTTTAGTATTTATGATAAATTAAAGGTCTGTGGTATTTATCTATGTTGTAATGTAGAGTTACAACTAGAGCTGTCAAGGCGTTAATTTTTTTAACGCATTAACGCAGTGCGTTAATTTTTTTAATGCATTAATTAACGTGTAAATTAACACACCCAGTCCCATGGAGATGGAGAGTAGGAGGTAAATTACCCCAGGCCCGAGACGTTTATGGGACTCGCCTGTAGAATATAGAAAGTTAGAAAAATGAAAAAAAGTTTTAAAAAACACATATAATTTTTATTTTTAAACGTATTTAGACTATTTACTATTTAACTATTACAGTATTTTTATTTTGTATATCATCTCTTGTCCATCATAGAGTCCATCATATTGTGATGGACTCTATTGCGTTACGCTTACAATTGCTTGCTTACTGTCTTTTGTCAGTTTCGTGTGTATGTTTGTATGTCTGTCTGTCTGTCTGTTCATTTGTGATTAGTGAATAAATAAAAATTTAAAAAAGTAATAAACTTTAATGAAGTAACTATCAATATTGCTGATGTTGTAGGTGGACAGAATAGAGAAAGTTAGAAACACATTTTAATCGTGTAATCAACAATAACTGCCGTTATAGCTAACATAAAATTAAAAATCTATTAGCCTGTCGTCGAAATAATTATTCATTTACAGTAGTGATGGAACGGCAACTACAGTTTAGTTACTTGAATTCATTCAATTGTCAAATAACCACAGTTTAACGAAATGTTGGAACTTTTGCTTCACTGA
>Ga0056128_1013026_pt1 | contig 10100 bp, 8 predicted proteins | sample WorMetLIZISLAND2_FD_71113 | JGI IMG/M metagenome (GOLD analysis project Ga0056128, IMG submission 71113) | Marine gutless worms symbiont microbial communities from Max Planck institute for Marine Microbiology, Germany - Olavius geniculatus... ... | reverse complement strand
GCCATCGAATGCTGCCGATTGCATTTTCCCCCGACCGACCCCCGTTGCCATGGCAACGAAATTTGGGACAAAATTGGCTATAACTCGGCTTGCGTAAGAGATTTTTGCGAGATTTTTGCGCCTGCAGGGGGGTTTTCGGGGATGAGCCATCGAATGCTGCCGATTGCATTTTTCCCCGACCGACCCCCGTTGCCATGGCAACGAAATTTGGAACAAAATGAGCTATAACTCGGCTTGCATAAGAGATTTTTGCGAGGTTTTTGCGCCTGTAGGGGGGTTTTTGGGATATGGGCCATCGAATGCTGCCAATTTCATTTTTCCCTGACCGACATATGAAATTAAACTGTTTGATTTTTCTACCGGTCTAAACAGTCACTGATTATATTTATACGGACATGTAGGCCTACTGTAAACTATCGAAATGCATTGGACAGACTCCGTGTTCGTATGAACATTATCTTGTTGTGTTTTACTTTTGAGAAGAAGGAGGAGAATAAAAAAGAGGAAAAGGGCAAAAAAGAAGAGAGAAAAAGAAAAAAGTGGAAAGAGAGGGGAAAGGGGAAGAGAGAAAAGAAGTGAAAGGAAGGGAAGGAAATGACCTTAGCAATTTCTCACACTCTCAGTTTCGGTTTTCAAGAAATATACCTCTATGCTGCGTTGTGATGCTGTAGGTGGATAATTCGTCGTTGACGGGTGAGTCCGAACCTCAGAGCAGATCATCCGAGTTCAGCAACGAAAACCCCCTCGAGACGAGAAACCTCGCGTTCTTCTCCACTAACGCCGTCGAAGGTCAGACCGACAGACCTCTAACGACCAGTTAATTTACTTTCACATTATCAGTGGCGTCGTGACAAAAAGACGGAAGGGGGCAGTTGTCTCTTCCCCAAAATTTTGGCTGTCGGAAAATTCACTGAATTTTTTTTGTCCAAAAAGTTTAATCTGAAAATGCACAATTAAGATCTGAAAACTGCCATTTTGGAAAAAAATTAAGGGCAAACAATGAAATTTTCAACACCCATCTCTTTTATTGGAAATTTGCAGTGTCACATCTACTTTTTAAGTTACAGCGCAAAAAAATGACAAAGAGGGACTTTTCTAAAACACATTGTACAGCATTAATTGGATAAACCACACACAGTGTTTGTATGCGTTTGTCACACTGATTAGGCCTAAAGATTACTTACTTTTTGTATTTACGCCGTGGTCCATAAAAACGTGCCACTTTTATTTTTTTGAATAGTTTCGTGCAGCATTGGCCGATTTTAATCATTTTTGGCGTGCAACATCAGGAAAAAACTAGACGCAAACGACTATACTTTTGGCTACCTCACTTTTATACTGTCGCTACGATTAACTTGTGAAATGCAGGTCGTTGAGCTTGCTGTTTGCAAGTGGTGTCAACGTATGCCGCTTGCATTCACTCTGGAGGAGGACATTTTGAGCACATGCTGTAATAAAGAGGATGTGATGTAACACGCGTGACTTTTATAGATGCAGTAGTTGCCAATTCTGTTTGCTGCTATTCAGTTAATCATTTCTGAGCCGACGCGTGAGCTATCCAGTATAAATTAATTGTTGTAAATGGCCAAACTACGACTTCTGCATTTCACAAGGTAGTGTAGCGACATTACTAAAGCGAGATGGCCAAAACTATAGCTGTTTTTCCTGGTGTCGTTTGCCAAAAATTATTAAAATCGGCCAATGTTTCACGAAGCTATTCAAAAAATATAAGTGACACGTTTTTGTGGACCACGGTGCACGTACCAATTCTATTCAGGCACGGCGCGAGGTGTGGTGATTTTTACCGGAGATCGTACAGTAATGGGTCGCATAGCGAACCTAGCGTCAGGACTGGACGTCGGTCAGACCCCAATTTCACGGGAAATTGAACATTTCATTCATCTCATCACCGGCGTGGCCGTCTTCCTCGGTGTAACGTTCTTTGTCATCGCTTTCATACTCGGCTACGAGTGGCTGGATGCGGTCATCTTTCTCATTGGAATCATTGTCGCCAACGTGCCCGAGGGACTGCTCGCTACCGTCACGGTGGGTTCTTACATTATTACTGTCCGCGGTAGAGACGACAGTATGTTTTTCAACACCGTCGTTATAGTTTTTTGTCTGTCGTTTTTTCTCTGTTTATACGATAACTCGTGAACCGCTGCACCTAGCTTAATGAAATTTTACGTGCACGTGCACTTCGACAACTTGCAAAATCCTACTGAATTTCTAGTTTATAGGTCAAAAGTCAAGGTCACAAGATCGAATTTTTGGATACTTCTCCATTGCGGCATAGGGCTTTGCTGTTACTGGCTGCAGCTAGGTAGAACCAGTTAGGCCGATATCTATTTGCCGACGCTGACTTCATTGCTATAAATATTGTAGCCTACCACGGCGGCTACTGCTCGAGGCTTAGCAGTCTAGCATGCAACTTTATTTTAGAGCATTGTTAACTTTGGTAAAGTGGAGCAGAGTAAACCAACTATACTGGCCTGTATGCCCACTATGAATATTAATTTACCCACTGACTTGTTCAGGTGTGTCTGACGTTGACGGCAAAACGGATGGCGAGTAAGAACTGTTTGGTGAAGAATCTAGAAGCCGTCGAGACTCTAGGTTCAACGTCAACTATCTGCTCGGACAAGACAGGCACACTGACACAAAACCGCATGACCGTGGCACACATGTGGTTTGACGATCACATTGTGGAGGCAGACACCAGCGAGGATCAGTCGTGTGAGCATTTATCTCCTACTATTGTTATGACTGTTATTTGAATTTCTCCAACAAATGAAGACAGAGTGTGAGGTGTGTGTATGTAAGTAAGTATGTAACATGTACAGTGTCAGCGGGAAAACCCGCTGAATCTGAAGCTTAAAAGTAAAGGTCCAGTACTTGCCATCGCTGTTTGCTGTGACCAGAAACGCTTTACAATCTCGGAATTCGCAGCTAATTGGCATCTGCTAATGATACCGCAGCGCACTATGTAGCCATCCATTGCCCGCGTCAGCGAACAGTTGGACCCGCGGTTTGCAGGCTGCAGACATACCACAGTCAACACTAGGCCTTTACTGTGTAGCTCATAAACTACTGCTCATTTCTTATCCCGCTGAGGGTAGGGGGCTGAGTTGACCCGAGTGTGCGGTAGACGGACGATTGCTAAACCGAAGTCATAGCAGAAAAGTTTTTCGAATTGGCAACGAAAAAAATTACTGTACAAGAGGAATAGCAAATGTCCAAGGGGAGGGTATTTCAAATGGCGCCAGCGGCTACTGCAAAACATGTTCGGAGACGAAGGAAAAAAACGAATTAAAGTCCATGGTGTGGGGATACCGTGCCATCATCAATGGGCATCAAATTACAATTTTAAATGTAAAATATTTTAATGCCATGTGGCCCAGTCAACCGAATTTTCTTCGCCACGTTCTTGACTCTGTAATGTACCGTAAAATAGGATGGACCGAAGCCGAAACTAAACTAGCGGAGCGGACTAATTCTGACTGTTGATTGTCGTTGTTGTTGTTGTGAAGGCGCCGTTTACAACAAGGAGTCGCCGACATGGATGGCGCTGGCTCGTATCTCAATGCTCTGCAACAGAGCCGAGTTCCGCGCCGGACAAGAGAACATTCCCGTCCTTAAACGGTATCTTTGTTTTAAATATTGCACTAGAATTAAGATATTTTCTTATTTTTTCGTTTTTTTTTCGTTTTATCGGTGTAGTAATAATTAAATCGTTATCACCATGCAGGGATGCGGTCCTTGTTGACTTTTTTCGCAATTTTACAACAGACGCTGCAAATTTTCGACGGAAGAGATTATGTGGCTCAAAATTTCACAATTTGGTGCATACATTTTAGGTGGGTTTTTTGCTTCCAATTTTGCATTTGTGGACGAAAATTATCGGACAAAAAAGATTTTCATAGTATTTTTCGAAGAAAGAAGAACTAGGATCGTTTAACCACTAGTTTCGGCTTAAAAGTTGCACTGTTCAAACGCAGCGATAGAAGCGGTCGTTCCTTTGCGTCCGCTGCGTTGTGTATGTTGCGTACGTTGCGTTGGATGAAGCGTTGAACGGGTTGTTCATCTGTAGCGAGTGCAATGGCGACGCGTCAGAGTCCGCGCTACTCAAGTGTGTTGAGCTGTCCATTGGTAACGTACCCGACTACCGAAGCCGCAATAAGAAAGTCTGCGAGGTCCCGTTCAATTCTACCAACAAATACCAGGTCTGTATTTATCCATTGGACGTTAAAAGGTTAAAAGTTCTTTCTTTATAGCTCTCAGTGTTAACTCATTTCAGGTAAGGTCAACTCAGCCAGTCTCCTACCTTCAGCGGGATGGGAAAAGATTAGTAGCTTACGGGCTACAGGGGTGAAAGCTAGTGTGGCTGATTGGGGCGGTGGTATGTCTGCTAGCTGCAAATCATGGGTCCAGTTGTTCATTAATGCGGGCATTGGATGGCCGTATAGTGCGATGCGGTATCATTAGCTCAGCTGCCACTTTCGAGATTGTAAAGCGTTTCTGGTCACGAGTCTGATTTGTTTCAGAAGCGCTATTACGAGTACCGGACCTTTACCTTTGTCTCAAAACCACGAAGCGTCACGTGCCAAATGGGATCAGTGTTGCCTGTTACTGTGCCACCAGACACAACGGAACGCTCTTTGCCTTAATCTCAGCCAAGCAGGCCAGTACTCGATCTTACCCTGGAGCGATGGAATGGAAGGCTGAGTTGACGTTGGTAGTTTCAGTTAAATACTGAAATTATTTCCCTGTCTCCTGAGAGTCACCCATCTAGGCAGTAACCAGTAATTGACAGCAACTCGACCGGGAGTCAAACCAAGAATTTTGAATCGTAAATGCAATGCCCTAACCGTTTCACCACCAAATCATCACTGTAGCAGCCTCGCAATTCATCTGACACCGTGGGCAATAAAAAACGTTGCACTTTATTATTGTCAATATCTTCACCGATTATTGATCATTTTTCAAAATTCTTTTACTGGCACACTCTGGAGACAGTTTGCAATAATGTGATTGTTATATATCCCACCACACGGTAAATGCGTTTCTACACTAGGCCTACTTTATGAAATACCAATGCAAGCAAGAACTAACGATAATAACAGAAATTTAGGTAGGGCCCTAAATGACAAAAAAAACACCTCAGACCAACATTGCAATAAATAATCTGTATGACACTAGACTAAGCCGAAAATGCGAAAAAATGCGTTTGGGGCGGGGGCTGGCCCTCTAGCTTTAGATTTGTTAAAAAGAAAAGAATGGACAAAAAAGAGGAGGAAAGGTGCAAAAATTCTGGGTACGGTCGTGCCAGTCGATGTGTCTTGTTTGATCGTTGTGTGCGCCGTGCACGTATGTAGCTGTCAATCCACGAGATGTCGGACGCTAAGCAGTACATTCTCGTGATGAAGGGCGCTCCAGAGCGCATTCTGGACCGTTGCTCGACGATCTTACTCAACGGAGACGAGCGCGAAATGACACAGGAGTGGCGAGACGCTTTCAACCAGGCCTACCTCGAGCTCGGTGGACTGGGAGAGAGAGTTCTCGGCTTCTGTGACCTTCTGCTGCCGCTAGATAAGTGCGTATATACACCGTGTCTGGAAAAATTGTTTCATAGTTATTTTTTGAATAACCTTTTAAAACATTGGTCGATTCTGATAATTTTTGGCGTGCAACATCAAGAAAACACTTGAAGTGAACGACTGGAGTTTTGCACATTTCGCCTGCTACACTATTTTGTGAAATGCAGAAGTCGTAGTTTAGCCGTTTACAATAGTAATTCATACTGGATAGTGCCTGCGTGACAGACCAATAATTGCCCTGGCTTTAAAAATGCTACCCTAGAATCCTCCCATCCCTGGACTTCAGGTTTACGCTACGAGACGATTGAACGATTTGATTGCTGTAGGCTACGTGTTGTCTGTACATACAATATGTAGGTATCCTATCGGCTATCCGTTCGACTCGGACGCCGAGAACTTTCCGTTGACGTGTCTGCGGTTCGTCGGTCTGATGTCCATGATAGACCCGCCGCGTGCTGCGGTGCCTGACGCCGTCGCCAAGTGCCGCTCTGCCGGCATCAAGGTCATCATGGTCACTGGAGATCACCCCATCACGGCCAAAGCGATTGCCAAGGGTGTTGGCATCATCTCGGAGAACAATGAGACCGTTGAGGACATCGCTATCAGGCTTGGACTTGGCGTCGAGGAAATCAATCCACGGTCAGTCTATACGCAATATTGTCATAGTTGAAGGTTAAATCACGGCAGGTATTAGCCTATACGAGCGTATGAGTTCTGTTTTTATATCAAGCCCAAACGTCAATAAGAGCTCTCGGCTCCGTGTCGAGCAGTTATCGACCGAGGGCTTGATACAGGTTAGAACGCTTGACTTACAATCAAAAGATCGTAGGTTCAACTTCTGGTCAGGTCGCTGTTAAGTGGCTACTACCTGGATGGGTGATTGTCTGCGAATAAGTAATCTATCTGACTATAACCAACCACCAACTTACTAAATCAGCTTTTTAACTTTCCGGGGTAAGTGAATCGAGTAGAGGCCTGCCTGCCTGGGGTTGTGGCGAGGCGCGTTTATCTTTGTCGAGTGACAGGTAACACTGTGTGATCCCATATGGCAGGTGGGTTTCCTATAAAACGCTATAGGTCTACACACCATTTAACCTTGTTAGAAAGTGCTTACGTATGCGGCAAAACTTTGCATGTGACAAAAACACGGCGGGTCTACGCACAGTGCAGCTGTCAATCAACTCGGGTTTGGCAGCGCCATCGCGCCATCGCAGGAGACGCGTCACTGGTGGCGTCTCGCGCGATGGCGCTGCCAAACCCAAATTGACTGACAGTTACACTCTACGTGGCATTCCCCCTTGTCCATGTTTTTGTCGCACGCAAGGGTTTGTCGCACTGGTATGCACGTTGTTAGCTTGTGTTTGTTGAAGGGAAGCGAAGGCGTGCGTGGTGCACGGCAGTGACTTGCGAGACATGACCCCGGCACAGATCGACGATGTGCTGTCTAACCACACTGAGATCGTATTCGCTCGGACGTCGCCTCAACAGAAGCTGATCATTGTGGAGGGCTGTCAGCGTCAGGGAGCTATAGTAGCAGTCACAGGCGACGGTGTCAATGACTCACCAGCGCTCAAAAAAGCCGACATCGGTTTGTTCATTGATTGATCAATCGATTGATATATTTTTCATTTTCTTTCTCTAATACTAGTAGTCGAAGTCCGAGGAAACACAGGGGCATTGCGTTCCCCCACCTCGTATTTTCATTCCGTATAATCTCTCCGTCTGTGGTCAATAACTCTCAAGATAATTAGTAAAACTGGTTCCGCCAGATGTCGGATTGTAACTTTGTAAGGTTAAAATGCACCTAATATGATTTCCAGTTGGGCTTCGTTTTAGAATCCTTAGTTGTATTCAAGAGGCTTACTATTAAGTGAAAGAGGGGAGAAGAACGGAAGAAGAAGGGAAGAAAAAAAACAGAAAACGAAAGGGGAAAAACAATAAGGCAAGGAAAAAAGAAACGGAAAAGAGTTTTTCGATCTCACTTTGACCACTGTCTACTACGCTACAAGTCAAAACTAAGGCTAGAAAAATGTAGGTTTTTTCAAAAAGGTTTTTTTGGATTGTTAGGTTTTAAGTTTTTTGAAGATTTTAAAGGTCTTTAGCCGACCGTATTTGAGGTTTCGCTTATGATACAGCCTGTCGTCCGTATCTCGTCTCAGTTGTCTGTCTGCAACGTTTTGTATTATGACTGTTTTTTCGACCATGGTGTACTCGGCACTCGATAGTTTAGTCCAGACTTTTATACCACCTGTTCACCGTCTTTTTCTGGCTTGCTTGTTTTTAGATCTGCGTCCATTGGTGAGACCCCGTAGGATACGATAGCTGTGGATATGTTTTCAGCGTTTAACAATGTGGAAACTAAATATCTGATAGACAGCGATGGATATAAACGTTTGTTTGTCCGAGGACTGTCTTGACCTCGAAGACAGCTCGAGGACATAAAGACCACTGGCCTTAAAATCTAGTCATTTGTTACGAACGTTTGTTGTGCAACGAGTTTCTGGAATCTGTGAATTATATCTACTGAAACATCGTCTGAAAATTTTTATGGTTCATTACGGTTTGAACAAAAAATTAGGCTGGCTTTTGATGCGCAATATAAAATTGTCATACTTACCTTATTTACTTACTTACTTACTTAGTAGCCTTAGCCTTGGCCGTGAAAATGCTGGCCTCTGGGCTCAAGCCTCAAACCCATCCCTGGTGATAGGTAGTGTGGTTGTGATATACGGTGGTAATAGCGTCGACGACGGTGATATTCTAGTAGGCTAATGATGCATGCTGCTGCTGCTGCTGATGTTATTGGTTTAGGCGTTGCCATGGGAATCGCTGGCTCTGACGTCAGCAAGCAGGCGGCCGATATGATCTTACTTGATGATAACTTTGCATCCATCGTCACCGGCGTCGAGGAAGGTCAGCAGCCAACTGATTAGGCCGCGCGGACCGCCTGTTTTCTGTGGTCTTTTATTTAACTGCTAATGTTTGCTTTTCTTTATTTCTCAGCGCGAGATATTCGAGCTTCGTAGAAGTTTTGAGATCAGGAATATGTATACAGTATAGTTTAGCTCACAACACGGTCTATAGTGTATTACGCGAGTGTAACGAGTACGTACGGTTCTACGGGTTTAGCTGTACTGCTCAGCTAATATCCTTTAGTGATATCGTGAAAGCCTTTTCGGTTGATCTATTTTATAATATGAGGAAATCCAACCCGTGCCTCTACGAACTGCAGTGTTCTCTTACGCTCTGCGTTCTGATAGCTTACGTCCACGTGCAGCGGCGCCGGGGGTTACAGAGTAGGCAAACAAGAAGTTGCAATTTCTGACAGACGCCGCAATTTCCGACAGAGGAGATATGGGTGCTCAGAATTCAAATTTTTACATTGGGCTGTGTTCAAAATGAGGGTTTTTAACCCCTAAATTTTGGACAAAAATTTTTGACAAAAGAAGATTTTTTGACAGCCAAAAATGTAGGATGGGCAATTGTCCCTTCAGTTTTCCCTACGACTCCACTGCGTTTGTCACATACTGTTAATAAAATAATGTATTTATAGGTCGTCTGATCTTCGACAATCTGAAAAAGTCGATCGCATACACGTTGACCAGTAACATCCCGGAGATCTCGCCGTTCCTGTTGTTCATCATCGCCGACGTTCCGCTGCCACTTGGCACCATTACAATCCTGTGCATCGACCTCGGCACTGACATGGTGCCAGCGATCTCACTGGCGTACGAGGCGGCTGAGAGCGACATCATGAAACGACTGCCACGCGACCCGCTACATGACAAACTCGTCAACGACAGGTAGGCATACATGTGAACATTTTTATCCACTATAAAAATCGTAACACAACGTGAAAAAGACAGTTACTTAATTAAACTTAACAAATAGCAGCAGATATATTATGTGCTACAAATCTCTTACGCCGTTTATCAACAATGCTTCTTGGTAACTCAAATATAAAATAATCCTAGCAAATTATCCCAGTATTCATATTATTGATATTGATTAATTTCGTGAAACATCTACCGGGTGAACCAATAAACTGATAGTATTTTTGACCGCGTTAATAACTTGCCATACAAACAAACTGCAAAACACGGGACATTTTTGTTGTTTGAACAATTTTTACATTTGCTATTAATAATTCGAAACATTTTCGTAATTTTTTTCAGAACTTCAGTGTTTCTCCTCATGCGGATTGTGAGTAAAACGGCGTTTATCGCTAATTTATCTAACGGTCGCTGACGAATGAAATTTGAGTTAAATTCATGCGTTAGTGTCAATTCAGCATAATTTTAGGGGTGGTAAAGATTTATGCAAATTAGGCAAAATGTTTAAATGCGTTGACAAGTAAGTTTTGCGTTTTTACGCGCGAAAGCAGCGCGTCTTAGCCATCGCAATTCTGTCCGTCTGTCCGTCTGTCTGTCACACGGGTGGATCAGGCAAAAACGGTCCAAGCTAGGATCTCCAAATCTTCACCATCGGCTGCCTGGAAAACTC
>Ga0056128_1013025_pt1 | contig 10101 bp, 6 predicted proteins | sample WorMetLIZISLAND2_FD_71113 | JGI IMG/M metagenome (GOLD analysis project Ga0056128, IMG submission 71113) | Marine gutless worms symbiont microbial communities from Max Planck institute for Marine Microbiology, Germany - Olavius geniculatus... ... | reverse complement strand
TGTGTGATGTAACAATGTCTGCTGCAGCCAATTTTGTCTGTGAATAAGAACGGTTAGTTGCCATGGCAACAGAAGTCGTCATGGGACAAATTTAAATGATACCATCGGATAGCCCGGGCCCGAAGATAGGGGGTAGGTGCAAACAGCGGCAAACAGTCTCTTACGGGGACCGAGTTATACCGCTTTAAATCCCCATAGGCCGTAATGCAATTTTTTTTAAATTGCTGCATAAAAAGAGATGAATTTTAAAATTTTTAATCGAAAACATATAAGGAATGTATCCCGCGTCAGGGCGCTTTGTGGTCCAACGGGCTGGTCTGTAGCCGTGCGCAAGAGAAAGAAAGAAAAGAAATAGACGCCTAACGGCGAATTTCGCGCATGCGCAGCCACGCTACCTTTGAACCGATTGTAACCAAATTTTGCTTGTGGAGTCGGGTGGCTCATGTAATCACTGATGTCAAGTTTTATGAAAATCGGTTGAGGGGTTTCGGAGTTACAGGACCCCCAAACGCCATTTCTTATACTTAACGTTAATCGCCCTTACAACAGTGTCAGCACTACCGTGCTGCACTGTGATATAGTTTGATGCATAAAAATTGCAACTTTTGGCTGAGAGTGGGAGAAGGTTAAAACCCCTAAATCGCTTCCTTTCTCTATCAGGCCAGGTACTTTATCTACAAAATGCATCACTGAAATCTGGAAGTATACTTGCCGAAAGGGAATGCAAATCTGTCAAACGGTTTGAGTACGGTGTGCAAAAAGTGATAGACGACTGCCCACGCTAGCGAGAAACGGGCATAGATAGCTATCATGGCGAAATCGCTGGCGTTAGAGCAATTTTTCGACACTAAACAATATGATAAAAACGTTCGTTTTCTGAAAAAAACTGCGTGAATACCAGTTGGGTGAAGATGACGTTGCCTGTAATCGAATAACCAGCACAACCGGAATACGAGCTGACCTACAACGCAAACTATTGCTAATATATAAATTTAAACTTTATTTTCAAAAAGCACAGAAAATATAACGAAAAGTCTAGTCACAGAGAAAAATCACCATTAACGCACTTTAAAATCAAATAACATTCAAAACAGTAACAGTTACACAGTTATGCTATACATCACAGTGACTGCTTAGCTGATGCTGTGCGACATTTCAATGTACATTCTTACTTAAAGCCTACTATTTTCGAGCTTTAGGTCTAACTGGAGCCAGTTAGGGTCCAGCTGCACAGTGGCTTCTATCTCTGTCTCCCAAATCTGGAATCAAAATCGGGCGCAACTTTCTCCCCCAGTTTTGGGCTGAAGTTCCCCCAATTTATGATTCAAGTTTTCCCCTCCATTTTGAGCTTCTTTTTACTCTAGGGAGAAAGTTTTGTTCAGGGTGTAGTTTGCCCAATGAAAAATAGGGGGGAAGTAAAAAAATGAAGGAGACAAATTTTTGTTAAAGGTGCATATTGAAAAATAGGGAAAAAGTAAAAAATAAAGAACAATTTTTTGTTAAAAGTCTAGTTTGCCCAGTGAAAAAAAAGAACAAAGTAAAAAAATAGAACAGGGTTTTTGTTAAAAGTGCTCATTTTTAAAAAATAGAGAAAAATAAAAAAAATAAGGAAAAAGTTTCGTTATGTGTAGATTGCCCGGTAAAAATAGAGGAAAGTAAAAAAATAGGGGAGAAGTTTCGTTAAGGTGTAGTTTGTCCAGTGAAAAATTAGGGGGAAGTTTTGATCTACAACCTTATCAAAACTCCTTTCCTATTTTTCACTGGGCGCAAGCTGCGCCCACCAGATATAGAGATAGAAGCCACTGCAGCTGCAACACAAAATGAAGATGTAGACTATCGTTCGTTCGTACCTTGCAAATAGCGGCGATGTTGGTTTCCGACGCGATGATCTGAGTCATCTCTCCGAGTTTTCCCAGACAACATTCGAACGCTTCGATCTCCAGCGTCGTCGTCAGCAGGCCTTTCTCCACCAACACTCTGCGCAACAAACAGTACTCGTATCCATCAGAAGCATTTACAATCTCGGAATTGCAGGGCAGCTGAATTACAGCAGAGCCTATATGAGTTTAGTGCATAATACGACAGCACAGCATGCGACCATCATATACTGATAACGGATACCATTACTGTAGGAATATTAGTTTCTGATTATTTTTCACCTGACAAGGGATCTGGCGATAATAGGTGCGTTTCCAGCGAATACGCGAGCAACGTCCGGGTTTATCTCAGCGTTGTGCTGGATAAAAGCTCTCAGCTTTGCCTCGTCCGGGTACAAGGTGATCAGTTCGTTTAGTCCCTGGAAGAAAAGACTGGTGGCCATGCTACAGTAGCCTTCGGATGCTTCAATCAGCAGTGACCACAGATCTATGGCCACTTCGTAGTCGCTTATCGCGATGTCGTTGAGGATGTTGTGGTATAGCTCGATCTGCTGTTCAGCCGTCAGACTGCCGTAGATCTCCTGCCAGCGCTGCTTCACCAGCGCTAGGTTTTCCTCCGTACACTCACAGGGCAGTTCCACTGTACACAGTGTGTACAACAGACTGTACAAAGTACACTATACCTTAGATGATGGTGATGATGAAAAAGAGGATGAAAAAAAAATGAAAAAGAAAAACTGCAGAAATCAACTAATGGTTCTTGTTATTTTTTTGCAGGCAAAGTAAAGCAAAGCCGAAAAAATGATGGCGAGTCAGTAGCATACACGAAGTATGTAGTCAAAGCTCACAAAGGGCAAACGGTTAAACTAACACTAAACAAGCAAAAATATTGATGACATGTTTTTCCTGTGCAAAATAAAATTAGATTACGAACGTTTAGGCTAGAAGTCCAAAATTTTAATCGAAAATTTGAATCGATTATTTTTTAACGATTAATCAAATAATTAATCGGCATTTTCCGCAGTCCTAGTACATTCATTTGAACATAATTTAGCACATCAACCGCCGTTGAAGTCAATCCACAAACCAGTGCAGCTGAGTTCTCTGAGAAGGTCCGCCACTTGGTCAAAGTCGTTGAAGTCATTCACGCGGATCGCGTTCACTGCATCGGGATCAGTGGCAATGACTTCGAGTTCTGCCATATCGACACCATTTCCTATGCCAAGGGCAATCACCTTCGTCTGAATTACGCCTTGCAGCAATGCTGCCTGCTCCTGCACATTTACAAAAAAACACCCGTGGATAGGGTAAGTAAGGAGTCGGGCTACAGCGTAACGGCAAGAACGTTGGACCCACATACGATCGAAACGTCGTGAGTTGAATTTTCAACTTCTGGTCAGATCGCTATCAAGTGGTTACTACTCTAATGTGCGACTGTCTGCGGACAGGTAAACCGTCTCGGTATAACCATTAACGACCAAGGTCAACTCAGCATTCCATCCACCTGGGGTTGGTAGACTACCTCGAGTGCCAGCCGGCCTGTCTGGCTGGGGCTAAGGCGAGATGTGTTCACCAGTGTCAGATGGCAGGTAACACTGTGTGATCTCAAGAGACATGTTACCCTTCGTATCTCTGAAACGGATTGCCATTTAAAAGCTGTAGACAATCCTTTAACACATTTGACCTTTTGGGCCTCTAGTGTTTTGAGTCCGTGCTAGCAGATACATGCCTACCACCGCCTGAATCAGCCAATAAGCCTTAGCTCGTACATACATTTATGTTCTGCTGAGCGTAGGGGGCTGAGTTGAATAGCATGCCAGCAACTTGCTGAAAGTTGTTTGCGAACGACACGAACGAACAATCCGAATCACAACCTGATAATGACCGTAAACGAGTTTTGTCTTTGGATTATATTTCGGCACAGCCCTCAGACTCCTCTTCCCGTCAGCTTGTTTTTTCTTTCACGTGTACAATTAAAATTTTCATCTTATATATCGGAGGGCCGCGAGACATATTAAATACGACTTTGGCTGTTATGGGGGCATCGTTGACGGTTATAGGCCTAACGAGTAGCCTTGCTATGATAAAAGTGAGTGAATAAGAGCAGGCCTACGACTACCTATATCCGGTGCATTTAAGTGTGCATATTTGTGTGTTTTAGTTCACTAATGTTTATGTGTTTGTTAATGAGATTGACTAGACGCTGTTCGTGCTATTGCGTTATCTCCGATTTGCAACATTAAATCGTACGTCATATCATACCATGTTCTCTACTGACCGCCAAATCTGGACCTGTATTGGAATTTCCATCAGTGAGCACAACGACGACGTCAGGCGCGGTGCTACGGCCTCCGTTGGCTGCGATCAGCGACACTTCGCGGGCATACTGAAGCGCACCGCCCGTGTTCGTGCTACCAGTTCTGTGAGGAAACGCTTGAATGGCTGCTTGAACGTCCGCCGTCGTCGTATAGTCGTTCAGGTGGAAGGTTTCATGAACGATATTCCCATATACCACGGCACCCACGCGAGTGTCGCCACTGTCGACGTCCATAACGCCCACGAGAGCTGACACGAAATTTTTCATCAGAGTGAATTCGTCCTCTTCGATACTCCCCGAGTTGTCCATGACAAAAATAACGTCCGTGCGACATCTTGTCGTTTGACCTACGACAGAATAACACCATGTGCAGTCGATTACTACACGCGCAGAAAGGGAAAATCATTTCACACAGGTCTGGGTTTGGTGCGTGAGAGCTTAATTTGATTTGTGGCGTTTTGAGCCAGTCACTCCCTCACTCACTAGACCGCTTGACCGGAAACGGGTCGTTGCGCCCTAGCTCCAGCCTGACGTCGATCTCCAGCTGCACGCCAGATCCACGAGGACGACCTCGCGAACGCTTCCAGTCCGGCCTGTCATCGGGGCGGTCATCTACACGGGTGTTAACCATCAGATAAAGTGATTTATACGCAGAAACCGATTCTTGCAAACGACGTACGTACACTACATGCCCAAACAACGCGATACATTTGCTGCAGATTCTGCTGCTGTTGGGTCTGGCTCATCATTGATGCGTGTGTTACTAAGTCATACCAGCATATTCCAAGAAACTTTGACAAGCATGACTTATGGAAAGCCTCAAGTTTTTGTTTATCTGATTTTGTGGGGTCACGGTCTCCGTACCATATAATAGGATTAAGACAGGCGACGAGGACGTTGTAGTCTACTCGTAGGCCTACTCGACGTGTGTCTTAGGGCGCGTTGCACCAACGTCGTTCATGCTCTCGTAGCAACGAGATATCGCCACCGAAAAATGCAATTTATTCATCTATTTGTTAATTTATCGAGCAAGAAGAGAACATAAAACGAATATAGTAAAAATCTAACATATCCAGATCATCAGTATAAATGCATTAAAATTTAATACAAAAAAGTTTTTTTACAGCAATAGTATTTCGTCATTCATCACTTGAACCGGAATCAAAATTTGATCGGTGGTCAGACGGCGGTTCAGAATTGAACGGAGATCAACGCTTGAACCGCTCTGGTCAATGCAAATTACGACTGAACTAGGATCAAATTCAAATTTGACCCGAGTTCAAAGTTGAACGACGTTGGTGCAACGCGCCCTTAATCTTGACTGCCGCCATTCACAAGTCAGCTAACCCATGACACTTCGAACAAAACCAATGCCTCTGAACATCGTTCTATGCTATACAGCCACTTCATGAGCTGATGTGCTCTCGGCTACTGAAGCACATCGACGTCATCAGATCGGTCAAGTCTGATGTACACGTCACTGACCGGGCGACCAGTGGAACTGGCTAGAGTCGCTAGACGAACGGCACAGAACGGCACAGTTTGATTGTTCTTCGGTGCCAGTCGGCGAAAGTTGCAATAAGTTCACTCCAGCACGGCGGACAGCTCGCTAAAAACGGCGACGCGAAAGCGACAAACCTAAGTCTGTACAATAGACAACGGCAGCCATGCGATGCACAGCGACAAACCAGAAACTATTCGGATAGAAATTTAGTACACATTGCACATCTAGCGTATCCGGTATGACGCCGAGATCGAGCGCAATAATCGGGCACCTTGCACTGCAACAGCACAGAATGCCCAGGAACCGAAGCTGCTCGACAAGAAATCTTCGGCTGCGTGATGCTCCCGCTGACGGCAGAACGAGGCAAGCGTGGCGGTGCAGATGTCAGAGCGCACCCTGTATGGCCATCGGGCAGTGCGAAGGGGCACTAGTCCAAACAGCGCGATGGTTAGGGATCGGGTTAGGATTAGGGTTAATAATCGGGTTAGAAATAAGTATAGGTTTCATTTTTACGCGCGAAAGCAGCTACTGCTTTCAGCGCGTCTTAGCCATCGCAATTCTGTCTGTCTGTCTGTCTGTCACACGAGTAGATCAGTTAAAAACGGTGCAAGACAGGATCACCAAATCTTCACCGTCGGCTGCCTGGAAAACTCTAGTTTCAGGAACCGTAAAGCTTTTCCATAAATTCAAAGGGGTCGCCCGAACGAGGGTGCTAAATGAGAGGGGTGGGCAAAATTTGCGATTTTGGCCAATAAGTCGCTGTATCTCATTAACGGTGCGAGATAGAGCCTAGGTAACTATTAATCACTAATATAAAGTCGTACACTGGCTCTCGGTTGGCGCCGAATTCAATGACCTTGAATGACCTTGAACGCCAAAATAGGGGGTTTTATGGATTTTTTGGTGATTTCGGGCTGCAACACAAGTCTATATCATTCACAAGGCGGCGCTACGCTACTATCGTTATGTGATCCAGATAAAGAATTTGGTATTTGTATATTAACTTAGCGTAAACACCACGTCTGATGACGACATGGCCGATGCGATAGTGAAGGCGCTGCAGTTCAACCGAGTCCCATCGGCCAACGACGCGAACGTGATCTTCTACAACAGCGGCTACGTGTCTCGATCATTGATCTGGACAAGAGATGACCGGGAATGGCTTTTAACATTCCCATTCCCATGCAGTCAATTCCCATTTCTTCACATTTTCATTCCCAAACAATCGTTCAGTCGTTGTAGGCATAAACACTATTGAACTTTCGAAGACTCAACTAAACGTTCAATATCATATGTGCGCTACTTGTCGTTAAATCCAAAACTTTTTAGGAGAGTCATCATGCTATGCACTACTAAACATTACAAACTACAGAAAATATGCCTAATGGTGCTCAACTCTGACAAAAACAACAGTCTGTCGTTCTCCAACCAGAACATATAAGCCTAATAGGGTGTTTACACGATCCAGCAAACGTCCAGCAAACTTCCAGCAGATGTATTCAAAATACACGTGCTAATGCTGGACCATGCGTTTATGGAGATATGGAGATATCATCATCATCATCATTTATTTGCCAGCAAAAGCACAACATGGTGCACAAAATTGACACAAACATACAGTTGGCAAGACATACCAGGCTCATAGAGCACTTACGGTAGCCTTCCTAAGCTAAATACACAAACATGAAAGTAGCACGGCAACTGAAACAAGTTAAAATAAAATTCAATCATAAAATCAATAAAAACACACAAAAATAGCAGCAGGCCTACACAAAACATTTCATATAGGGTGTAAAATCAGTATTCTTCAGTGATCTCTTGAATAAGGAAAGAGAAGAAAAGTTGACTGTGAGTGGTAAACAGTTCCATATGGCGCCTCAAAAGTTTGACGCACGCACTCACGGACGCTCAGGCGATTTTATACTCTGTCCAATGCTATGCATTGCATTAGCATTGGACAGACAAAAGTGAAATCATCACCAACGTTGTTGTTGTTGAAGTTTTTCACCTCGGCTTCTCATAGACTGTTATTTTTGCAAGATTACAGACAGAGCCTGTTGCATTCAGACTATCCCATCGACTCAAATGTGTGTGTGGCGGGGCATGACCTGAACAAATGCGTTTTAAAGCGCTTTTTCAACTGCGCAGCTAAGAATCTGGTCAGGAAGACAACAGCCTCAGCAACAGCGTCGTCGGAGCATCCTGGAATAAAAGAAACGAAAAATTGCCAAGCTGCAATCGTCTGTTCCTGGACAGTGACGACACTGTAGTATGACTAGTACTAGTAACAGGATGTTTGTATAGCGCACACATATGCGACAGTCACTGCCTGCCAAAGTCGACCACTAACTATTCTTGTGACTTCAAACGGAAACAGAGAAGCTATCAGTACAGATCTGTTGGTTGTACGGCTGATAGCGTCGCACGTCAGACTCTGAACACGGACAGAAGGACGACGGCGATGACGGCGCCAAGTTGTCAACAGTCGGCGCAGCTTGTCCTGCCGTGTCAGTCATCACTCCATTTACTTTCTGACGGAATAACGCTGCGAAGTCGTCAGCAGCGGGGTGACCAGACGAACTGGCTGTACAGCTGCTCGTCAACGTCAACGTCGATGTCGTTCGCTATGACGCCATTTGCTGACATGTTAGTAAGCGCTTTTTTCGTTAACCCCGTTGTATCAGTATGTTTGTCTGTTTTCTTTTTCATTGTGTAATGTGCGTTTTGCTTCTGCAGTGGGTGAGCGTTTGTTTGTCGCAGGAGCAGCACTGCTTGCTGCAGCGGTGCGAAGGCCTCCAGCAGCAACACCGCCTAGCGATATAGAATAAAGATCGTAAAGGCGCGTACAGAGTGGCGTAACTGAACTGAACTGAACTAACTACTGCTCGCCCATTGGTCATTTCACTTCGGCTGTGAGGCAGCTCTCGTCTGTAGCGAGTGGAGCTGGTCCCGATAGTAGACCCGACTGGTGTCAGGCCCATGCCAGCTGATGACGTCACGCGCACCTTGCATGCACATTCACACAATGGCTCATTTTTGACGAGCAAAAACGAGCAATGTACGCCAAACTTTCACGAACTCTGCTTCCGATAATTGCGAATGTGAGAAAATGGACCGCGACAAACGCAACGAGAAGCAAGCAGCGACGACGCACAACGTTAGCGACTGTCGTCACTGTATACACGCAACATTGTCATTGGTCATTTGGTCGGCGCACTCGACGGATGTGCCCGCCCACCCCCTAGCACTATACCAGTGGTTAAAACAGCCGGTAACGCAAGAAAACGTCGTTCGTGGGCCCCCAAACAGTACTAAGCGTTCCTGGGTCCAGTACGAACGATTTCCAGGTGAAAACGCCCTTCCCACCTCGCTCTCTCTTCAAACGTGCACCTCTTCTGAAATTCTGAGAAGGTCTGCCAACCCACAGGTATACCGTTTTCGTACTACATCAAGCCAAACGGGCCAACTCAGCCTCGCCATCCCTCCGCGGATAACCAAAACGAGTACTGGTGATGTCTACAGCCACTGGAAAACAAGCCGCGAGTTCCACGTAGGTCTGAACAGTAAATTGGTCCTGTTGCCAGGACTAGAACACTAAGCCGATTTTTGTTGCAGAAACATATCGGATCGCTAGAATTAAAATGTACGGCGGCTATTCGGCTAAGCCGGCTAGCTAAAAAAATTTCCGGCGGCGGTAGCTTTATATAAAATTTGGCGGTTATGGCAGCTAGCCGAAAAATGCAGGACTGTATTTTCCGAAAGTCTGCTGTTTGACCTCCTGAACAAAACTGCTGCATTCCCCACGATGTACATGAAGTAGGTCCTAGGTATTATGTAATAAGGAAGAGCATTATTCAGTTTTTGTTTTGTTGCGATAGGCCTAACGGTTTCACGTAGATTGCACAGGGGTGCTAAAAAGAAACAAATATTGGAAAAATGCAAATACAAAAAAATGTAAGCACAAATCAGACGGAAAATGCAAAAACTCTGCCTAAAAGGTTTTACAGGTTGTGTCCATGCGCCACAGTCCCGACTAGGCCCATTCAGAGCCAGATGGGTTGACTGCCTGCGGTCAAGAAAGCTATCTCGATACGTAACCAACCACCGAAGTCAACTCAGCCTTCCATACGTCCGGAGAATGTGAATCAAATAGTAGCCTGCCTTGCTGCGGCTAAGGCGGCCTCTATTATGTCATACTATGGCCGTATACCTCTGGCGTGGGCTTTTTAAAGTCTTTTTAGCAAGCAACCTTTAAGTACGCATAAAAAACGTAAAATCCTTCCCGAGCCTTACGGCCCACAGGGCGGCGCTGATCTCCGTTTCCTAAGGCCCTCAGCCAGACACCAGTTTTTACACTGCGAGACCAGGGATACGGGGCCAGTGTATCGCGCGGTGTGCCTGTT
>Ga0056128_1013023_pt1 | contig 10102 bp, 5 predicted proteins | sample WorMetLIZISLAND2_FD_71113 | JGI IMG/M metagenome (GOLD analysis project Ga0056128, IMG submission 71113) | Marine gutless worms symbiont microbial communities from Max Planck institute for Marine Microbiology, Germany - Olavius geniculatus... ... | reverse complement strand
AATGCCATTCTTGTTCGTGACAGTTTTTGTACAAGCGACACATCGGACCTCTGGTCATCCCAGTAGTTTTTAACGTTTAGTTTAGTTTTTAACCCCCGGGATCTTTACTACCGGGGGTACTTAATTTTAATTAATTTAAAAGAATAACAATAATAATAATAGTAATGCAGACAATTTATCAGGCCTAATTTGTACGAGAATGAGTGAATGACAGACCACATTTATGACAGGAGAAAAATTCGAGCCTATACATGAAAACCGTATTTGTCTTTGACATTTGTTCGCAGTATATTGTAAGATATCAGTTTTTGGAATAGGCCTATGTAAAAATGCTGAGATTGTTACAACAAAAATTTTAATATTTAGCTGCTGCAATGTAACCACATCAAAAATCTTTTGATTTAAAACATTTCCCAAAAACGTTTTCGAGTTGTAAACATTTTTCGTACTGCGTGACGTGGCAATGTGTAAAACGAAACACAGCACATCGCGCACATTTTTGCAATTTTTTTTGTTACGTATATAGCCTAACCATGTATGAAGGATGTATTTTGTAAAATTAATTTGTTTTGGCTGATTGACTGACTGATTGAAGGGGAGAAGCCGTACGCGTGTCAGTGGTCGGGTTGCGGCTGGCGGTTCGCGCGCTCGGATGAACTGACGCGTCACTACCGAAAACACACTGGAGTACGACCGTTCCCTTGCCAGCACTGCCCGCGATCCTTCTCACGATCTGACCACCTGGCACTGCACGTGCGCCGACACGCCAGCGGCAACACAGACTCCAGTGAAACCGACTACAGCAGCTGTCAGCACGGCGACTGCAGCGACAACGATGATGACGCCGGCGACAAGACGTGATTGATTTGTGAGGAAGGTTAATGGGTTCAAACCCCCACTGAAATGTTAGAAAGTTTCTTTTGCAGTTGAGGAATCAACAAAACAGTCACTTGCACTACGTATATAAGCGACACAAATGTTGCCTGGGATTGGAATGCGTTTTTATAGAGCCGAAAATGCGTAAAAACGCGTCGGCATTCCGCTAAGAAACTTACGTACGTCGTATATACGCTCCACCGGAATCCCGAGCTGGATTTGGGGGAGTAGTGGGAAAAGGCAGGGGGAAGAGAAGGAAGGAAAAATAGGGAGAAAGTATTGGCAGGAGGGGCGGGGAAATGAGCAAAAATTTTGACTACGAAACCAGAATCAATGCAGCTGGACCATTGAATCCGGCTCACCATGACAGAATGCACGGAAGTCTAGGGCATAGGCCTGCATCATATAAACCCGGTAGCAAATGCTCCATCATAAAAGTACGAGGAAGTTTTTCAGCTTTTAGAGGAGAAGTTGGTGTAATTTAAAACGTAAGTTAAGTCAACTGCCATTTTAACCACTGCATTTAATGTCGACCGGTGCATGTACTTATTGGGTGTCGTTAGGCTATGACGACAGATAGCAGTGGTGTAACTGAGTGCCACTACTAGGCAGTGGCGGTTTTAGGCCCGAGCCGGGGGGCACAGGCCCCAAGTTTTGCTCCAGGCCCCCCAGTTTCGTGGCTACCCATGATTTTTTGCAAAGATACCATATCTGATGTCTGTGTTTCCAAAGTTTCGAAAAGTGGGCAAATTTGCAGTTGTCATTGAACGTCCAGAAGCCAAAAATGTTTCAGCTTCAGGGGAACAACGCCCTGACCAGGGGCTCTGCCCCTGGACCCCGCTGGGGGCTCTGCTTCCCAGACCACCGTTGTAGCTCGCGCTACCGCGCTGGCCATGGGGCCGTGCTCCACAGATTTTGTGGGCTAGAACCGCCACTGCCACTAGGCCTAGATCGATTGCACGACCTTCCTGCTTCTAGTCTACCATATACCACGTCATCCAGATACCAGACTGCAACTTCTGTTTCAGCATGTAATGTCCGCGTTTCAGTTGGAATATAATCAACGTATATTATAATTTACAGTATACTGTCGTATATTCAGTCTCTGGTTACAACGTAATTATTGTGACATTAGGCCTTGAATTATTTATGCATAGTTGAGAAATGTTTGATAGTTTGCTGATATTTTTTTAAGATACTTGCAGTTGGACGCAACCGCCGTAGGTTCGTAGACGGTAACCTATACACGCGGAAGCTTACGTACAATGAGTGGCGTGCAACCGTGCACGTCATCAGTTTGACAGTGCGCTGCAGTAGCTCAAGATAATTTGCCTTGCAGATAATTAAGCAAGCGTGCAACATGTCAACAGTATTCGGCAACATCTGCTCCGGGCTCACTACATACCTGCTATGTATGAGAAATAGACGACGATGTCATAATGGGTGCCCCGACTGGTCTGGCGAAGGAGTGGGGAAATGTTATAACTATTTCCGTTTACACAGCCTGTAGCTTACAGTAAATCACAGCATCTAAAGTTAGGCTTATAATTTCCCCATTTGAGTAAAATCAAAGTTTAATTCGCCGAAGAATTACGTGTACACCGTGTCCCGATAAAAAAGTGGACCCTTAGAATGTCGTCAACTAAAACTACCATTAATGTAAGTTAGGCCTAGTGCAGAGTATTTTGCAGTTAATTCGGAAGAAGTACACAAAATTTTGCTTAAAAGTATGAACCATAAGTAAAGAAATCGAATCTTGACGGTCATTTTTTAGATACCAGTACAACAGCTCTTCAGTGTCTTCACGGTGCCTACTATTGATGTCATTGGCGTGTCACTATTGTCTAAATAATAATAAACAACGGTTTTAGCAAAAAAGCCTACGTTGTAATTTAAGTTGTGCATCAAGAAAAATATTATGGAGACCAAAGTTTAAAAAAATGTCACTAAATTTTGGCACAGAAAATGGTCGCCATCATCTTTGCCTAAATTGCTGATGAAGTTTCATCAAACCTGTATTGTGAATTGGAGGCCAGCAGCGGTAAAATGCGTAAGACGTGGATTGCTCAAAACGTTGATTCAGCCGAGAATTTGGTATTAAGTCGAGAAAATGTCCTGGCACTCACTAAAATTCATCAGATTTAAGACATAGGAATTTCCAAAACGTCAGCACACAAGACTGAAGCTGCTGCACTTTAAAATTAATAAAGCTGACATTGTCGTGTTTTTTCTTAGCTTATATATCATTCTTCTTAGATTGATTCACTGTTATTATTTCTAAAATTTCAGACAGTTTTTGATAAGTTATAGCTATTTCTTTTGGGGTCCACCTTTTATTGGGAAACAGCGTAGAGAGTGGCTTATTTGTATTTACCTGCTTTCAGGCTTGTATTCCTACACCATCATCATTTGAAGTAGAGTGAAGTCCGGTGTCTGAAATAGCGCTGTTACACAACTTGTGAGTGAGTAGGGTTTAACGTCCCGCCTGACACAGTATACAACTCAGCTGGTTGTTAGTTAACTTACAGCTTTTGCATATCAACAGATTTCATTAACATCCACATCTTGCTAATCAATGCAGAGTTGTTTGTTCATGATGGTCATTTTACATTTAACAACTATTTCTTTTACTACATTTGATTCGACTAGTTACACTGAAAGTATTTCACTGGGCATGCTAAACTAGTGCTCAGTATTTTCCGAGTAAAATACATATGCATGCCTGCTGTATGCTTGACAATATTCTGCAGTGAAAATAAACTGTATTTCTGATTAATTTTCGAATGTTCAGACACAAAACTCTACTAAAAATATACACAGTAGCACAGTATTCGGTCAGTGTGCCAATGCTAATAGACAGACTGAGCTTTACCTTTGACCATCATTCATAAAGGATCTTACAGATAAAAGTGTACACAGTTTGAAAATTATCATGTCTAAGTGCAGTAAAAAAGGTTTAACCAAAATTAAAAATTATAAAATAAACTCTAACTGACGTACAAACAAGCAGTAAGTTGTTGCTAAACTAAAAAATAAACAAAGTATGTGCCAGTCATTGGTTCTGCTGACAGTAAATAGCCCCAACACTGTTGACTCTGCGATTAAGTGCACGAATTAATAGCACATTAAACCAATAGAGTATGTATAACAGTGACAGTGTCTTAATAAAGTATTCATTTAACTTGTAGGTGTCTCAAATCTTCAACATTTTTGGTAGCAGTACAATGTGCTAAAGCACACAACAGTCTGTATTTACGATGTTTTAAGTTACGCTAATGTTCTATACTTGCAGTCTCCAAACAAAATGCAATTATCATATAAACAGTTGACTTGGCAGTAAGAAGGGTTTTAGCCTGCAAACAGACCTGATTCAATCCAACAATCCCAAAATTGGGCACAGCAGTCCCATAACAGAAATAACAGCTGGCTAACAAAATAAAAGAATCGGCAGTCATTACAGCGTGAAAATATCTAGTTATCTATGGTAATCTGTTAATGCACAACACAGAAGATGGTGAAATGGCAGATGCTAGCATGCATGTTGATTAACAATGCTAGCAAATGTTCAGCATGTTGATTATTATAATCACAAATACAGACAACTGTAAATGGATATTTGGTGCCTGCACTAACAGCATCTTAAGTAAACACAATGTCAATAAGAAAAATTTTTGCAAAGATTTAATAATCACAGTTCAATGATGCTAGATATTACTAGTACAAAAGGCCACACCAAATTTCAACCATTCATTCATTCATTTTTCAACCAAATGTAAAAACAGCACAAATGTTACAATGAATATTACAGCAGGGAATTAAAAACAGAAACTACCATTTCTCTGTAGTGTATATCTGCACAGAAGAAAATAGTATCTTTGTTTGCAATTAATGCTTCGATAACAGACACCTTTTTTACTTTATAGTTCAAACACTATACATAAATGTAAGATCAAAATTCAAAACTGCAAGCAGCCACTGTTGTGCATCTTGCTCAGAAACGTCCATCTGCAGCAAACACACCGGCTACAGCAACAAACTGTGCAGCATTTTATACACCAAGTTTTATTTATACAAGATGGGAAATTATACAGATGACTCAGTCAATATTTCTGCACATCACGATGTCGTCACAATCTGCGGCAGAAGAAAGAACAAAGTCTGACACGAATGAACGAATGCTTCGCTGGAAGCTTGCTTAGAAGCCGTGAACCTGAACAACAACATGCACACACATCAATCAACATTCAAAAATGATAACTTAGCTTTCAGCATAACCACACAATATAACATGGTCACACAAATCAGCTACGAAGACAAGGTTGATTAGAAATACTGAAAACAGACAGAAATGCAACAAACACTTCTCAGTAAAGAAAAGTAATTACAGTGGCTCAGGCACGTGCTACACACGAGAGATGACAGTATCACAAAAAGATTTTATCAGCGGCAGCCAAACAGCAAAGGATCAAGAGGAAACCTGCTGAAGAGATGGATGAACAGTGTCAAAAAAGACCTAAGAAAAGCAAGTGTATCTAAGACAAGAAAAAGAACAGAAAAGAGGACCTTAAGGTCCAGTTTTTCCATTGCCAATCAAATCAAATTTGATCTCAGATTTACTGATCTCCGATCAACTTGATGTTCAGAATTGATCGTCGATCAACTGTGTTTCGTTTATCCAGGCATTTTCGATCTCTAATTACGTGATCGGCAATTAGCTCACCAGCCGTCAAGTGAGCCTACTTCATGCCAATCTGATTGGCTGACAGCTGACCTCCATTTGTGGTGTTGTGCTAAATTACCCAGCATGCGCTGCCAGTGGACGCCATAGTGAGTAAACGTCATCATAGCAACGATATCGTCCATATCGTCTGCTGTCAAAAATACGTTCTATCGCAAATCAACACGGGAGCATCTATCCATTTTATTTCTTCATAAAACACAATGCACAGTATAAATTAATCGTTAGTGATTGATCGCCATGCCAGAAACTTTATTTTAGAAAGCGAAGTGAAGCAATGTTTCTGGTGCGAATAAGCAACGAACTGCAGATTGCCACGTTTAATCGTCAATCATCTGACTTGATCGGCCAATATTCAGTCATCAACTTGATGGGAGATTTGATGGATGATTAGTCACTAATTGGTGATGGAAAAACGATCATTGACATGATCTCCGATCAAGTCCCAAAGTTGATCAGAGATCAGTTTGATCGGCCATCAAATGTGCATGGAAAAACGGGACCTTAATGACACTGCAAAAAAACAAGAAAACAGTTGACAGTTGGTAGTGACAACTGTGTGTGGCTCATACAAGGCTATTTGTCATTGTCATTTACTATTTATTGACACTTCACTGGATTATCAAAGTATGCACAGGTACATCTAGCACAGTAACTTAAATAACTAGAAGGCGCTCGTAAGAGTGCATATCTCCGCCAAGCGCACACGGACACACAGACAGACACGTGGACACAACGACAGACAGAACAACCAATCTCATAATCTCCTCCAATGACTTGGGAAAGATAATAATAATAATATCTTTGAGCTCATTGCCACTGAGACCTCAAAGTGGAAGTTTTCAACGCATCAGCTCGCCAGCTCCTGGCTGATCTTGGAAGAAGGATATCAATTAATACTGGCGAGGCTAGAGAGACTAACTTTTTATTTCAGAAGATTTCTGTATTGGTACAGAGCTTCAATGCTGTTTTGTTGCATGACAGCTTGCAGGCTGCTGACTGCACAGACTGCGATTGTACCCACCTTTGTATTACATAGTTAATTTTTAGGATCCCTCGGGAACAGAGTACCGAGGGTCAAAAAATAATAACAATACAATTTCTATAGCACCATAACATCCCAAAATACAGAGGTGTTGACGCCTGCATGCATCCGAAAATGCCTAGCCAACTGCTACTAAAATCATGTAGACAGGAAAGAAATGAATTAATATTATGCACATAACTAAGCATAAAACAAGTGGAAAAGTTTTAGCATGGTATCTGAAATAAATATAGCTCACTACTGATAGTCTTCAGTTATAAAGTAAAACATCATACCACACACAGCTCACACTCATACCGTGTTCACAGCTTACGGCTACAGTCATGCATGTTCAAACAAACGACAGTGTAGTCTAAACAACCTGAGCAAGAAATAATCGTGTTGAACCATTGTCTGCAGTGAGACAACTTCATACAGCATACTCACTTACCTACTTCAGACTGTGATTTAAGACAGTTATAATACGACCTACTGTATGAAAGAAAACATGTACCAACAAACTATTCTATCAGTACTGCATCTATGTATTTCATAGAAACTGCAAAAAATGCTGATTAAACTTTTGTCGAGTCTTTCTAATTCTATTTAAAGCCACTAGAGTCAGAAGTCACTGGGAGAGAGACAAACCTTGATCTGATCCTCACGAGCCAGTCCGACCTGCTTGATGAACTTGCTAATGTTCTGTCTCTGATCACCCTGCAGCTGGATCACCTCGCCGTACTCTGGGTGTTCTACCACGGTACCATTGCATGCAAACTCCTGCCAGCCAGACACAACCAAAAACAAATTACAACTTCAGTTCATTCAGGCCAACCACTCTACCAAATTTTATCAGAAAATGAAAAACCATCAAAATTCATGACATTACCCAGTTGATCAGGCAAGTACAAACATACAAAAGTAAAGTCTATGAACCTCACAAAAGTAAAACTTTTAAGAAAAGATGATAATAACTTCTACACTTGCAAGAGCAGGGTTGCCACTCCATTTCTTATTGCACTTTGCCCACTTTCTGTATAAGTGAACAAGTGTGGTCATAAACTTTCGTATTTACAAAACACAGCATGTATGTTCCAATATTTTACAATGTTAGTTAGCAATTTAAGCAATTTATTTTAGTTCCTTAGACAAATTTTAACCTTCTTTGCCACTTTCACAATCTTCTTCAGGTCGAACTCAGAAGAAATGCCCTGTACAGTAGTCAGCGTCTTGCGTCCATTGCGCTGCTGAATGCGGATGTGAATGTAACCGTCCTGACTGGTTCCACCTTCGTCATCAGCGAACGGGTCTACACAGCAACAATAGCAAATGAACCCTAATAATCAAAACTTCTCCACCAGTTTTCTAAGGCTATATATAAGCCTAACTTTGTCTGTAACTTTAACCCTATCCCTCCCTAACCTTAGACTCAAACTTCTTGATGGAAAACTATTGTGACAGTGACAAATAACTATTAGGAAAAAATGATTACACCATTTTATATTTTTTTTTTGATTTGTTTATATCTATTAATGCGCGACGTATTGTGGCTAACTGGTAAATAGTGCCTACTAAGTTGTCTTACTCACTTACTAATTCAGAAGATTAATTCTTAACCTCCAGAATGAACAAAGTGACTCAAGTATCTTCCCAGACAATCTCTGAGTGTAAACACACTTTTAAAACATAAAAGTAAGTCTTTACAAGTAATTCTCTCTATATAAAGCCTAATTTCCAGCATCACATTCCACGACACAACGCAACATACCATTCCGTACTGCACCATACCGTAATGTAACGCAATGAAAGCACGAACGGAAAAAAGTACGCAAGCACTTTAGTGCTGCATACTTTTTTGCTGTTTGTACCACAACGGTAAGGTAACTTTCCGTTCAGAGGCAGAGCAGAGGCAGGGCATCGCAGCAAACAGCAGCAGAAAAATGCAATTTTTTTGTTTTGTTTAATTTATTAAATTAAATCTGTATCGGTAGGCCCTCTATATCTGCATCTATTTCAAATTTCATCATTTTACCTTTGCACGCCATTGCCAGCGCGTAGGCAACGGTAAAAAATAGAGCGAGTTTCTATCTCCTGCGGAACGGCGTCGCGACGGCTTGCGGCGCCATTGCAAAGCTTATCGAACGGTAGGAAACGCACTTTTTTACGCATCATCAATTTGCTTGCGTTAAAAATTCTCGTGGAACGTTGCGTTGCGTTACGGTGCGGAACGTGATGGTGGATATCAGGCTTAAGGCTAAGGCAAGGGGTAGGATGGCGATTAGCATTTACCACTAGTATGTCGGATAAATAAAACGCAGCGTGCAGAACTCTCCTTCAAGTGTTAATTTTTAGAATGCCACTTAAAAACTCTAATACTGTCTGAGTTTCGAACTTTTCGCGCTGACTGAACATTTCAAGGAATCCCAGTGCCCCTCTAATCGGTCCACGACCATTATAACAACATTCGAAATATATATATTCAAAATGTTGAGTACCGCGAGACTGAAGGTTCTGAATTACGGAGTCAGTCATTAAATGCTTTCCTCAGAGTGAAATGAACGCTCAATTTCACGCAAAATACAATAAAAATTACTTTAACTACGCAATGTTTATCAATTCCAGATGGCAGCACGATAGTTTCCGATGTGTTTAAGTAACGGCATATGGATTGCGTCAACGTTGGCCACAAACCAAAACGGCCCCACAGCCACAACCAACTAGTGATTGCAATCCCGGGATCTCGTTTCGGGATTAGGTCGTTATTTTGGTATCCATAGTAGACTTATTTAGTAGACTTATGTAGTAAGCCGACCGTACGGAAGCTATTGCTAGCGTAGGGAGTGACTATGACTGTAAAAACACAAATTACAGTGCACAGAAGTAGAACTATATAACGCGCATCAAATATTTTATTCAGTAAAGGGCTAGAATTGTTGCTTGTGTCATTTGACACTCAAAAAATACACTATTTGACGAATTTTTGTAATCCCGTAATCCCGGGATTGAGAGGCGGCCAATCCCAGGATTCGGGACTCGCGGACTCAAATTTCAGGATCCGCACATCTTTGCCGTACAAGTTTTATTTTAATAGCTAGTTGGTACAAAGTAACCAAATGGAGAACGCAAAAAACAGGTTTGCATGTGTACGTATCTTCAAAGCATGATTTGTACATGGACTGAACAGCTAAAAAAAAGAAATTCGGCAAAATACTGGCGGTACCAGCTAAACTCTAACTTCACCGTCATATTGTCGTCAGTTAGTTACAGTTAAGTTACAGGTTACACTCTTCAACAACGTTCTCAGAGGAATCATGCAGTGTAGACTTGTCTGAAAAGATAGGTTCTCAGCTTAGATCGGAACTGTTTGCGACTGATGTGCGGTGAACGTAGGTCAGGTGGAAGCGCGTTCCAGACGACAGGAGCCGCGATGGAGAAACTTCGCTGGCCAATGGACGTGTTAGCCC
>Ga0056128_1013022_pt1 | contig 10102 bp, 10 predicted proteins | sample WorMetLIZISLAND2_FD_71113 | JGI IMG/M metagenome (GOLD analysis project Ga0056128, IMG submission 71113) | Marine gutless worms symbiont microbial communities from Max Planck institute for Marine Microbiology, Germany - Olavius geniculatus... ... | reverse complement strand
CAAGTATTTTAACTTTGCTTTTAATACATATATTAACTGCTTTTAACTAATTTTAACCACGTATGGCACTGAATGGCCTATTTTGTGCTGATGTGCCGTTAAGAAACTACTCACTCACTTTCCTACTTATTTTTCTAATAATGACGCTTTGCAGTGCTAATGATGTTGGCAATGTGATAATGACTATGGTGCTATATCAGGTGGCAAAGGCAGCATCGACTTCACTCAACAACTGTGTGAACTGTCTGCCTGGCCTGCGTGAAGTGGATGAAATAGTTAAACACGTCTCCAATGTTAGCATTAAACTGACAGCATCTGCTGCGCAGGTTGGCTTCTGTGTTGCAGTTGAATGCTGTTTGACATTATATGCAGCTAGCTTAGCTGGCTTTAATTTCTATATTATACAATGCTTTTGATATTTAGTTGTCATAACTACTGCATATTTGCTTTGTAGTAGTTCGTTTGTTTGTACTACTACTTTAATATTGTGAATAAATGAATGAATGGACGAGATTTCTTCATTTCATGTTGCAGCATTTGGCTGGATAAATATGTAAACTTGAAAAGTACTCAGTTATAGGTGAGAAACTTACATGCAGATGATGCAGTGCCAGTTATGTAAAATTATTACAGCACATGGTAAAATGATTTGCGTAGCAAGCTCTTTGCATTTTGCGCAATTCGTATCCAATGTTATAATGGAGGTTGAGTGATATCATGCTGATGTTTGATAAGCATTACTAAACAAGTATATACACAGATTCAGTTGAGTGCATTGGAATGATGCAGAAGCTGCCTGCAGTGAAGTGCACTATCATTGAGGCTCGGTTTCGTCTCGGCGAGCGTGCCGCAGAACTAAACCAAGCGGCTGCTGATGTAGTGACAGCAGCAACATCGACGTCCACTCAGCGCATTGCACCGGCATCTCGGCGTTTTAGCCGAGCTTACGAAGACTTTGTGGAGACCGGTTTGGAAGCAGCAAGTGCTGCAGCGGCGTCCGGTGACTCAAGCGTACAGTCAGAGGTCGTGACAGGACTTCGGGGTGTGTCCACTGTTGCAAGTCGACTGCTGATGGCTACTAAGGCTCTGCTGGTCGATCCCAGCGCATCAGATGCCAGAAACCAGCTTACAGCAGCAGCCAGGTGCATATCACATACTGCTAGTTGTCTATTTAATTCTTGTGTCTTTGCCGTACTGGATTTTTTTGTGTACATAGCGAGCTGGAGGTATTGTTTTTACATTTAACTGTCCACGTCTGCATGCGTTTTTTTGCGTGTGTGACATTGCTTTTACAGTATCTTTGGCATACATTGATCGTTTTTGGCAGACATTTGCTGTGGTGTATCTTGGAGCGAAGATGATCTGATTAGGTTTAGGGACAAAGGTCCCACTCGTTGAAGGCATACAGAGTTCGATGTCATGCAGCATGTTCTAACTGTTTAGTTTTTTATGTTTACTAGTCTTTCCATTTGCTGATGTTGATGTTTCTGGCTCACAGTTTTCCACGGAAAATTTGGCCAAATTCTGCATGCCAGTTTGCAAAATTCCACAGCTCATTGTAGCCTTCCTTTTTTGAGTAAGCTGAGCTCTGAGCTTTTCAGAAGCTTGAGCTATTGAAGCCTGGCATCGTTGTGTTTATTATGTACAACAGAGCAGTGACAGAGAGCATAAATCAGTTGATAACAACGTGCGCAGTGTCAGTGGCGCCCGGACAGAAAGAATGTGATGCCGCCATGCGACAGATTCAGGTCTGAAATATGCTTGGTTCTAATGAAGCTGGGCTGTAATTACAACAGTCTATGGTGCTAATAATTTTTGATATGGTGCAATTTTGTTGGACTTGTTAAGAGAAGAACTCACTAGAGATTTGAGTTGCTGGCTTGTGTTATTCATTAAGTTTGAATGCTCAGGCATCTTCTAGTCATATCTGTATTCAGTCAGAGTCAAAGAGTGCAAATGTGAGCTGAACTGTTTTTGATTGCATGTTTGCATGTGCATGATAGACAAATAATGAAATTGTCATTAGTGTCATACTCTTCTTATTTTTACACTGATGCCAGCATTTTGTAATACAAACTGTTGATATTTACTCCTCGTGTGCTACATTCCTAACATAGCGAAAAGGAGCATATAAGATCAGTGTAATATTGAGGATCCACTGACTGACCAACGACCGACCAACGACCGACCTCTGTTCCTGGAAGAGCCTTACTGGAAGAACTTCAAGTGGCCATATCTCCATAACGGTGCTAGATAGACGCATGGTCACTATGGACCATCGATGGGAAGTTGACCTCCGGGAGTCAAATGGTCACGTGACTGATGACGTCATTTGCAGTGTGAAAAGAAAGTGACTAAAATCAGTTAAAAAATACAGGAGAAAATAATGCGCGTGAGGAGTACATTAGATTGGTGACAATCTAAGATATTTCTTGTTCACATTTTGTCATCATTTGTAGACTATGCGGCCAATGTTGGACAGCCCAAATCAACCAGTCCATAATGGCACATACTTTGACTGTTTAGAAAACGTCATCGAGAGAGCAGAGGTTACTTTAACATTTGTTTGTCATGCCGTTGTTAGGATGCAAAGTCGGTTGACTTGTTCCATTAATCAAGCCGGAATTTTATTGATAACAATGAAAAATTTCAAATTATTGTGAGCAGCATTGTTTCATTGGTTTTTAACCGGTTTCTTATGTGGTCATGATTGGGTGAAAGAGATACAGAATTATTAATGAAATGTTATAACCTTAAGTATATTTAGGATAACTTTAACAAATTTGATCAACTAGAAATAATACTTGTTGTTGCAGTACCATACTATGTTCAAGTTTACAGATTAGTGTTCTGAGCAGTTTTTTAATCGTGTTCAATCATGTATTGATAGTAATAGCCAATGCTCGTCAAAGTTTGGCATCTGCCCACTAAAATTGTATACATCTGCCAGTAGCAGTAGTAGTGATGGGCAGGTTTTTATGTTGTGTTAGTTGTTGGCTGAATCTATGACGGGCATCAGTGCTTCAGCAAAACTAGGGAATGTATCATCACCAGCATTTTGTACATCTGTCGCCAACCTGGCCGAAGCTGTCTGCGGCATTACAGAGAATGCAGCACATGTATGTATGTTGAAATACTTCAATATTTTGTAATACTTCTACTATTGTCATTACTGTTTAACAAGTCTATTTTCTGGAATTACTCTAAGAATGTTTTTTTTTCTCACACTCAATTGCAGATGTGGGACATTAATAGCAACTTTAAAGTCCAATACGCATCATTTTACGTAACTGTTATAAAGCGCTAATTGGCTTAACCAAATGCTAATTTGTCACTATTCATTAATTTTCTGGTTGCTAGTACGTCTTAATACCTTTAAAATAAAGTTCAAACTACTTAACTTTTCCTTTTCATGGCTTGGCCATTTTCGGAAATGTGACATCACTTTCTACTGGATTGCTAACTAGCTTTATTGCTTTGAGGTCAAATGCAGCTTAATTTACGGCCAAATAGTGTCAAAAGCCAAATGTTTCATGAATAGTTATAGACTACTAAAAAACCACAACAATTTAATTTTACAAATCGCACACCTGTATTAGTAAACAGATCAATGATAACGTAATTTCTGATGTCATCTATCCGTCATTACTTTTACTATAAATTAACGGATTTAGTATTTTCAAAAATGAATGTCAGTTTGTCAACTAAGCATCGTGTGAGTGACGTCATCAGCATTTGTGCCACGTTCTGGTGCATTCGGCTAGCACATAATATTTGTGATAAAATTACTTCAAAGCGATGTTTTCATTTCAATTGATAGCATCTTACTATAATGGACGGAAAGTCTGTCTGTCTGTCTGTCTGTCAGCCCCCTCTAGCACCTTTCCTGTTGCACGGTCGTGGACCCCGACCGCAGCATTTGAGTGCTTGGGCCTTGAGTACGTGCCCCTCACATTGCCCCTCACCTGCCCCCACGATTCGTGACGCCATCTGGCGAATGGCATCAATCCTCCAACGTAGTGCGAGTCCTTGGGCCTTGGGTACGTGCCCCCCACCTGCCGCCACAGGCAGCCTGAGGGGGCAGGGGTTGAGTTGTCGCGTCTTCTTTTCCCGCTGATTCTGTCAAGTTCGTCAGTGCTCAGCTTCGTGGCAACATCTGGTGAATGACGGCCACTTAAAGGTTTCAGCCTAAGGCTGCGTACAACCCCTCCCAAACTCTTGCGTGCATTCATTTCCTAGTAAAGTCCCTACCCCTAGGTACCCATAGTATTATTAATTAGTGTTACATTCAACACATATTTAGCCAATATTGTTTTTTTTGTGCGACTTGGCCTTTAAAGCCAAATTTACCAGCTATCCCTGTGATTTTTCTTTTTAATTATTTCTCAACAGTGCAGTTCAGAGACATTTTGCATTTGGATTTTTTGCTCTGTTTGCAGGCTGATTTTTGTTTTTATTGCATACATCTATGTTAAACTTGTAAACATTTCACTGTTTGTTGAGTGGCTTAATGTGTCTGTAGGCTGCTTACCTGGTAAGCACAGCTGATGTTGACAGTGTGCCCGGTCGCTCAGGATTACTGGATGCGGATGCGATCACTCGAGCTGCGGAGACGATTCAAAATGAGTGTGAAACTTTCACTGATCCTAACTGCAACCAAACACAGGTTACAACTAGTTGTCTCGTGATTCTGTTTAGTACAGAATACCAATGTATTGATTTTAAATTTTTTTTTTGATTAGTTAACTATTTCTCTGGGTATTCTGCAACTTTTTTATTATACTGTTTAGTGACAACTTGGCATAATATGTGTATGAACAACTTGCCTAGAGACATTAAATGGCAGCGAACCACCTGGGAGACAAACTCGCAACTTTTGATCATGAATCCAATGTTTTAACCACTGAGCCATGCAGTCACGAGGCCTCTGAGCAGTTCTTTGTTTATTTCTTCTGCCAATACTTTGCAGCATTGTTGGAAGACTAATCGACATTGATGTGTTCTTATTCTGTGAATGAGTGTAGGGTTGTAGGCCATTGTTGCTGTTGTTGTTAGATGCTGGCGGCGCTGTCGGTGATCGCCAAACAAACTGCGCTCATCTGCAACTCTTGCCGCTCTGCATCCGAGAAGTGTGAAAATGCTAGCACGAAGCGTAACTTTGTTCAGCTGGCAAAGGACATTGCAAACGGCACGGCAACTGTCGTTCAGGCTGTCAAGGTGCTTATGTGTCATGATATTCATTTAGATGATAGTGAACACGTCATACCATTCAACTGGAAGTTTTATAGAATCTGTGTGTGGTGTATTTGATTATGTTTTATTCACTTATTGTGGTGGTCATAATGATGTGTTTACTTTTGTAAGCAAGTAAGTAAGTAAATGATTTATAAAGCACCAAAGTCTCAGAAAGAATCGGCTATTACTTTTGATATGATAATGGAGTTTGTACAATTTCTCTGAATAATCTGCTGCTTGTATGCAGTTTATTTCGAAGAGTGATTAACACAAATTGTATTATGTTGCTTTTCTGTCTGTTATGTTTTTAGCATTATTTTTAACGATTTGCAATTTTTATTTTGTTAATTTTTGATGGTTGCATGAATGACAATGTTTACAGTGTGAGTGATAGATTAATATCTACACTCTGTCCGGTGATTTGGCATCTTTATTGCACGATGTCTAGAGGGTCCTTTTTTCACTGGACACAGTGTATGTCATGACAGTTCATTGCAAAAATGCGGCATTAATGCAATATCTGCCTAAGCAGTATATGTGCCAGACTTTACGTTTGGTGCCTACTGCTACTACCTGTTTGCAGGCGATGGATGGCAGTTTGACTGAAGCCAGTCGTCAGCACTGCGCTGATGCAGCCAGACCACTTCTACAAGCCGTCGAAACGTTAACAACTTTTGCCGCATCACCAGAGTTTGCCTGTGTACCGGCAACCATCAGTGCAAAGGTGATTGATTTTCTTTTGTTCTGCGGATGTGGTGTATGATTAGTTTGTTTGTTGGAAAATATTTTATCTGATTATATATATATATGTAGGTTTCATTATAGTCTAGAGTGTATCATGTGAGTGTAACAAGGCATAATAAACTCCGATAGTGATGAAGTATATACTTATTTCAATTTTCATCACTGTGACATCACGGTGGGTTTTGCGTGAGACGTATGTTATAAACAGACCGAAGCCATGCTTCAGTTGTCATGCTTGAATTTGGTGATATAAGGACAGTTATAACACTGCAGTCATTCTGGTACAGGAAGGTGAAGTAGGTCATGAAATAATTATGCTGTGTCCCAAAAAACGTCACAGTTTGTCATTCTTGTATCTTTACGAAATATTAACAGATTTTTAAAATTCTATCACGGTCACACTCTTTGTGCAGTTGGCAATAAAGTGGTAACTGAATATCCCATTACATTTTAACTGCATCGCTACACTACCTTGTAAAATATAAATGTAAGAAAAGCCAGCAATAGGCGACAAGCACATTGGTATACGAACAAGACATTCCAGACTAAAGGCACATTGCACCAACATCGTTTAACTTTGAACTCGGATAAATTTAAATTTGATACTACCGGTACTTCAGCCATAATTTGCGTTGCATCAAAGCGGTTTAAGCGTTGATCTCCATTCAATTCTGAACTGCCGACTGACCATCGGTCAAATTTTGATGTCGGTTTAAGTGATGAATGCCGGGATACTATTGCTGCAAAAAAATTGTCTGATTTGAATCTTATACTGTCCAAAAACTTCTTTGTATCGAATTATAAGATTTTTAATGCAATTATACTGATGATCTGGATATGTTAGATTTTTACTATATTTGTTTTGTGTTTTCTTTGTGCTCGATAAATTATCAAATAGATGAATGAATTACATTTTTCAGTGGCGATGTCTCGTTGCTACAGTAAACATACGATCGAACCCTAACCACAGCAACAAAAAATCATTCGTATCGATTTATAAGGCATTAAATTCAATTATACTTGTGATCTAGATATGTTACATTTGTGCTATATCTGTTTTCTGTGGTCTTTTTGCTGGATAAATTAAATAATGGATAGACAAACAGCATTCCAGAGTGCCGATGTACCGTTCCTATGCTGTAGCTATGGTAAACATATATCTTGACAATGGACATAGAATAATTAACAAAAATATATTGGAACACAAAATGCGTAACTTTGGAACTTTATCAATGCAACTGTTGATGCGAAAATTGTGTAGTAACTTCAGGGAAACTTAAAATTCGAACAAATTATGGTTATTCTGTACTGGACTGTTTTGTAAGCATTGCTTGTGACTGTGACGTCATTGGGCGACTTCACTTTTTGACTTAGACTTTCGCTGAGCCTTTTGGCTGAGCTAAAGCTAAAGCTGAATGCTAAAGTCTGTACTTAAACCAAAGTTCAACTAAACTTTGGTCTAAGTCTACTGACTTAGATCAAAACGATTAAAAATGGCGGAAAACCAGTAAACCTAACAGGAAATAAATCAACTGGTTATGCTTGGACTTGCTTATTTAATTGTGCCGCGCACGTAAGTGACGTAATTACGTAACGTCTTACGTCATTGCGTAGCCATTACGGCGTTTATTTTTGGTACCAGACTGTTTCAATTTACTAAACTATCCGTGTTAGTCACCATGTTTTCGCTTAGCGAAATCACTTCACTTTTTGACTTAAGTACTTAACAGAATTTAATTTTAATATGCACATTAGTAAAAAACTGTTTCATATGTTATAAGTTTTTGTTATGTATTAATTCTGATTAAAGTGTTTTTTGAAAATTTATCTTTTACAAAGTAGTGTAGCAACACAGTTAAGGTTTGGTGAGATATTGAATAAATACTTAACTGCAAACTGTCCACAGAGTGTGCCAGTGGAACAATTTTTCAAAATCGGTTAATATTTGCTGAAGATATGGCCAATGACAAAGTGTGACAGTTTTTTGGGTAGTTGCAGTTATTTTTCTTGGTGTTAAGTTCTCTTTTGGCTCATGGCCTTTGTACACATGAATACCAGGCTGGTTATTTGGCTTTATCAAGCTTGTCTTTGTACTTGGAGATGTTTAGATTCAGCAATAATGAGCGCAGAAAGTAGGTCAGTTTTATTAGAGATTTAGTATTTTTGAGTCCGGAAAATGATAATTCTATAAGCAGGTGTTTGAAGACAGTGGGTGACCACTGCTAAATGGCCAGCGTAATATTTACGTTTTATGACACGCTGAGGCTTATTATTTGGTTGAATGATACAGCACACAGTGATTTTATTTCGATTTTGTGAGATAAATCCAGCCCAGTATGATATGGATGTTTAACTGGCAGGTCTGCTGATTGTGTTTGTCAGGGTCAAGCAGCTCATCAGCCAGTGACATCGTCAGCTTGTGACGTGATTGACAGCGGGGTTAGTATGGTGGAAACTGCAAAGAGTCTTGCAGCAAATCCACAAGATCCTGCCACTCATCAGGCCTACTCCACACTGTCACACAAACTCTCAGACAACATTAAAACCCTCATCACTGCCATCAGGTGACTTTTCTGTCACTTGCTGTATGCCGTTGATTGCCTTCGATGATGAGGTCATGTTTTTGGAGGTCTTATCGTTTGAGTGTGAGATAACTCAAAGAGTTTGTATGGACTTTGATAAAATTTTTTTGGACAGGTTGAAAAGAAGGTAGTTGTTAGATTTTTTGTGGCAATCTGGATTCTTTGAGGATTTTGGATCATCCAGGATTCATTGCGGTTAGGAGATGAGATGTGAACTGACGCTTTTTTGGTGTATCTCAGCAAATTACGAATGGATTTTGATGTAATTTTATGGAGGGATGAAGAGTGGTCCAATAACCGATCACTCAGGTTTCGATGGCAGCTTGATTCAAAATCTGGATCTGTGGTTCCTGAAGCGTGATCTGAATCGTAATACGCCAGATGTTTCGAATCTGTTTTATTCCCCAGGTGGCAAATGCAATTTACAGGTTGAGGTTTGAGATCTGTGATTACTTTTAGTTTTTTCGTTACATATGGTTGTGCTGTACTTAACTGATTCAATGTTGTTTCTGGTTTCTCATCTGCATGTAGGATAACTCAATAAGTTATGAACGTATTTTGGTGAACACTTTTAATAGAAGTTAATAGAAGTTTTGTGGATTTGTCATCAGTTGGAATTTATTTGGATGCAGGCAAAGTGCACCAGGTCAGTCAGAATGTCAGTTAGCAGTGCAGAGTATCGATGGTTGGATTCGTCATCTGGATCAGGCATCACTGGCAGCCGTGGGTCAGAGTCTGGCTCCGCAGCACGATGGAAGTCTTGCCGGGTTCCAGGAACAGGTGATTGCTAGCGCTCGGCAGCTGATGCAGCAGGTGGAGCCGATACGTCACGCTGCCAAGGGTGAAACTGGAAACCTCGAACGCTACGTACGTTTTTGCCATTTTTATTTGTGATGCATGACGAGAAGTTGATAGTAATTGCAGCAGTAGCATATTTTATTGTCTATTGGACATCTGCATTTTCATAGTGACTGCATCATTATCTGATTTTGCTTCAGTATTTTGAATCGCTGTTGTAAGTTTATTTTGTAAAACTAGACTTCTTTCATGAGTTGTTTATGGGCATTTTGAGACTGCGAAGGTCTTTGCAACATTAACGTCGTGATTTCTTCGAGCATTTGTAATAATTTGTAAAAAAAATATTTATTACCATGAGGCATGCTTTGCTATTTACAAAAGTTGTTTTAGCCTGAAACAGCTCAGCCTGCTGCGGTTGGACTTTGTACGAGAAATCTACCCTATTAAATATTTGAATGTGGTCAAACTGTACGTGAAAGATGATTGTGTGCAGTATCCGATAGTAAATCATTATGTAACATATCAGTGTCCATTTCTCTGTTGTTGACATTGTCTGTGATAAATGTACAAAACATCAGTTTATACACTTGTTAACGGCAACATTTAAGGACTTGCACATCGACAACAGCAAAAATTACAAAAGGTGATATTGCCCGCATCACACTGACTGTGTGTCAATGTGCTGCTGAATAATATCACCTTTTGTAATTTTTGCTGTTTTCGATGTGCAAGTCCTTAAATGT
>Ga0056128_1013021_pt1 | contig 10102 bp, 5 predicted proteins | sample WorMetLIZISLAND2_FD_71113 | JGI IMG/M metagenome (GOLD analysis project Ga0056128, IMG submission 71113) | Marine gutless worms symbiont microbial communities from Max Planck institute for Marine Microbiology, Germany - Olavius geniculatus... ... | reverse complement strand
TCGAGGATGGGCCATCGAATGCTGCCGATTGCATTTTTCCCCGACCGACCCCCGTTGCCATGGCAACGAAATTTGGGACAAAATTGGCTATAATTCGCCTCGTGTAAGAGATTTTTGCGAGATTTTTGCGCCTGTAGGGGGGTTTTCGGGGATGGGCCATCGAATGCTGCCGATTGCATTTTTCCCAGACCGACCCTTAGACCCTTAGTTCTTAGAAGAAAGATAACACCGAATTCTAACTTCAGTTCATGTTTCCGATTATCTTGGTATTTATTCTAAGAGAGTGTCGACCGAAGTGATAATCCTACTTCTCGACGAAACATGAACTCACGTATTGATAATGTGATATTTTTGTCATGTCTGATGCTTGATCTTTTTGCTGATTTTTGGAAGTAAATATTGTGTACAGTTTGTATTGCAATCAGCTAGTTTTAAAAATGTCTGCGTGTATTGTGTTATTCTTTTCTTTCTAATGTAGACACTTTCTCCATTTGCTGACAGTACAGGGTGCGGCAGAAAAAAGTAGACCCCTAAAGTTTTTAGCTGTTTTCTCAGCAACTGTTTGAAATTTTAATTTCAAATTTGACAAGTTAATTAAATGAAACCTTCTGCATCTGTCAAATAAAATTTGATTCTGTTGAGAAATGATGAAGTTATAGACTTTTTAACATGACCGGCTACCGATTTTTCAGCATTCAAAAATGTTCCGGCTACAACACCAATTTAATAACGTCGTTGAAACAACACAGTTAACTAGTGATCAAATGCCAGAATTCCGTTGTCACTGTGAATATTCAAAGTGTCCATCGCCAGCTCCAATACAAGCCTTCAGTTTCTTTGAGAAGTCTTTCACAGCTTTGTCGATCGGTCCCTGTGGCAGGTTGCCCCAGATAACTTGAAGCGCTTGCTTGAGTTCGGCGATTGTCTTTGGCTTTGTTTTAAGCTTGCGGTAAGCCTCTAACATTGCACCCCGCACATGATAGTCCATTGGGTTCATATCCGGCGAAATTAGAGGCCACTGGTCTATGGTGATGAAATCTGGACAGCTGGCCCGCAGCCAGTTCTGTGCGCTGTGTGGCGTTGTGCGCTGTGTGCTGACGCGCTGTCCTGCTGGAAGATGAATCCGGTGGGCAGCCGTCGATTGCTTTAAAGGAACGATAATTTAATGATAATCTCTAAACAAAATAAATTACTGTTTATTAAAAGGTTAGTGTTACGTCGTCAGCAGTAATGTGGTGATCGGTTTTTGAAAATTAAATAGCATTTCAGCTTAAACATTTTTTAGTGCTGAAAAATCGGTAGGCGGTCATGTGAAAAGGTCTATAACTTTGTCGTTTTTTCAACAGAATCAAATTTCATTCTGCGGTTAGATGTAGGACGTTTCAGTAAATAATCCTGTAAAATTTTAAGTTAAAATTCCTAACGGTTGCTGAGAAAACAGCTAAAAACTTTAGGGGTCTACTTTTTTTGCCGCACCCTGTAGAGTCAAGGTTTGGGGTGTCATGTAGCAGCAAGTCTACAGGATCTTGGTGAACTCTTTGAAGTAATTGGTTGAGGTCTGGATTAGTCTGAGCAGAACAATATTGACATTGAATGTTTTCCATGGCAGTCAACACTTTAAAGTTTTTTCTTACTATTTTACAGCATTATTAACTATTATCAATAAAACAGTACTGCAAGTCTAGTTGGCTTTGTGTTCAGACAAATGTAAAGCATGTGGTCACCTCATCGCACAACATGTCTTCAGATTTCGTGTTGAAGATGCTTTTCAGGTATGCTTACCTGCATTGTTTGTTTTGGACTTTCATACTTTGCAAACTGGTTCTTATAACAGGCACTGTATGGTACCATTTTAGTCAAGGGTCATGACACCCACCCCGATGAAACTCTGCTATAGGATTTGCCATACTGGAAACAATTAGTGCCTTCAAAGTTGATGATGACGTTTGTAAGTACGAGAGCCACGTGATAAAAAGTGAGTTATCATCATGGATTTGTGCAGGTCCCTTACCTTACCTTACGTTACGTCCGGGGTGGGCAGGCTGTGACACCTGCCCAGCGCTGAGGCCGTATCAGCTCGGCCCAATGCGTGTCCCCGAATGTAACCACAAGGTTATAGGTAGCGGCTATAAAGCCATAGACGGCTGTGAAGCCGTAAATAGACGGCTGTGAAGCCGTAAATAGACGGCTGTGAAGCCGTAAATAGACGGCTGTAAAGCCGTAAATTAACGGCTGTGAAGCCGAAACCAGCACAGAAGCACTGGTAACGTGTAGCAATCTGCTCTCACGGGTTTGGTCAGCTTTTAGTTGGCTCCTCACCTCCAGATTTTAGAAATCTTTCGGGTCATTGGTGCAAAGCCCCACCACCATGACAAGGTGGCTGACCATGGTGGGGTTGTGCAGGTCATCATCAGTTTAATTCTACACTATGTCTCCAAAAAACATCCCCAACATTTTCGACTGTAACTTGAAAACCAATTATCAGATTTTGATAATTTTTGGTATGAATATTCTTGACACAACTTGCCATCAAATGACCATTCAGTTTCCCACCTCACCCAACGTTTTTTTCTGCACTACCTGGGGAAAACACAACCAGTGAAATATCACTTTTTTATCCAATGCAATATGATTGCTTAATTAACGTAACGTGTAAAAACATATTTTGTTCACATTTTTGACACTTTAGCTGACATTTCATCTAGTTGTCCATTTTTCAACTGTCTGTAGTAAAATTGCTTGAAGTGTTGGCCCACTATGTGAACACAGGCAAGGAGACGCTGTCTCCATTGAGTCCATTCATTGACAGCAGTATCGATAAAGTTCTGCTCCAGACCAATGCAGGCTGTACCAGTCGCTTCTTGACTTCACAAACATTCCTAAACTTCATCTGGTAGACACACTGCTGCATGACATTCAAACCTTGTAACAGACCGGCCCACAGATCAGGATAGATGGAATTTATCGACATTTTTTTCATTCATTTTAACACATATTATGCTTGGTCTGCTTTCCCCAGGTAGTGCAAAAGCAGACGTTAGGTGAGGTAAAAACTAAAACATTTATTTATTTAATAGCCAGTTGTATCAGAAATATTTCGGCCAAAAATTATTAAAATCTGCCAATCATTCTTCAAGTTACGATCGATAATGTCAGGGATGTTTTTTTTCAGGTTTTCTGTTTATTTCAACACATTTCGCTTGATCTGCTTTCCCTAAGTAGTGCAGAAGCATACATTGGGTGAGGTGGGAAACTGAACGGTCATTTGATGACAAGTTGTGTCAGGAATATTAGTACCAAAAATTATGAAAATCTGCTAATTGGTTTTCAAGTTAGTCAAAAATGTCGGGGATGTTTTTTTGAGACACAGTGTAGTTTAGTTAAACAACCAACTTTTCACTGTTGCTTTGTGTGTCATTTGCAGGAGTATGAAATGTCATGTCTGCTGTGTGGTTCCTCTGAAGATTCAAGGAGTATAATGCCATACGACCCGCGACAGCAACCACTGTTTGCTTGACTCCTATTATAGTATTGAACAGCGATATCTAGGAGTACTAGTCTGTGCAGTAGATTTAGTTTCTGTGTGAACTTGCAGCATGGCAACATACTGGTGAAGTGTTGGATTCTTATTTGCCAACACTTATCAGTTGCTTTGGCGCATATGGTAAATTATTTGCGAAGCCTAGAATCAACAGCCAGACTGGGGCCCAAGAAGTGACATGACAGATAGCTGCTTATTAGTTGGCTGAGACATGACTAGCCGCCTAGTTAGTGCCAGGATAAGTGTAAGTCTGCAGCCATGTAACCATCTCCATATTAACCCACCAATCAGGTCAACTTGGCATGGCCAGCGAGTTCTGGTGAAAGCTGCGGCGTAAAGAGGCACACCGTTCGATGTACTTGCCCCTTATACATTGCCTCAGTGTAAGCTAGTGTATCGCTAAAGGCTAAACGTGTTGTCCTATTTGCCATGTGGCTAACGAAAGACTTAGGATATGGTACCTGTTTTACTCGCTGTTAATATTGTGACTTTATTTTGACAATGATAATGGCTTACACATCTTTCTGGTGTCGGGAAGCTTTACTGAAGCTTCACTGCTTTACAGTGATAGAGTTAAACTGTTTAATGCAGTGAAAACATTATCTAAATCGGAGTCGTCTTAGGCTAATGAAGCAACTGCTAATGGTTGAAATTGACTTGGCTTTTGTTCAGCAATGTCAAGAGCTAAACCTCACAAATCGCTGACGTCATTATGCGAATTAAACATATGAATAAATAAATCATCGAACATTATCTGTAAATGGGTTTAATACTGCATAAGTAAAAGAACAGTAGTGCGATAATTTTAACACTTACACTATTAAAAATATCGTCGAGATGATACTTTCAGAAAAACTATTAGCGATCTGAATACCTAAAGATTTGACACATTACATGTTTTGCAACACCGGTTGCTTGCCACATCTACAGGGAGTGCACGTAAAAAACCAAACAAAGTGATTTTCGCACACCTCTCATATCAGTCACTTAACAGTTAACTAAATTGAATTAATATTTTAAATACTTAGTGCAAACTATCAAATTAATATTTTCTCATAGTACTGGTAAGCATAGTTTTGATGAAAGCTGTAATAAACTGCCATTCAGGAGTCTAATTCTACTGCAGCATTCATAAATTCCACCCAATTCAGTAACAGTAACTATAAGCAAGTACATAGTGACTATAATACATAATATGTATACATATATAATTATATATCTGCACCAATAAATCAAAAACGAGCAACAAAAGTCAAATCAACAAAATACTACATATTAAAAGCTGTTCGTAAAACAGTCATAATGAACAATTGTAGCAGCTGACTAAACTAAGTGTGGTAAGTTTTGGCACAAGCATGGCTGGAAAATTGCTTTATAAACCTAGGTTTTTGTTTTCTAGAAACCTAAAAAGTAATTTTTTTTAGGTTTTTAAAGGTTGTTATTTGTTGCATAATTTATAATACAAATCAAACTTAAATTTCATATTTTAATCATGATTTTTGAGTTCTGATGTCACCTCATTCACTCAATAAAAATGAAATGACACGAGTATGTTCTTCCTGTATCCTAAAATTTGTGTCCTGTCTTATTTCTACACTAAAACCGAAAAAAAACTTTAAAAATGTAATAACTTCTTGAAAGAAACGTTATTATTTCTAAAAACCTAGATTTTTCCAGACCAGGGGACAAGACATTGTTATGCACAATATATTCACAGCATCTGTGAGCATGAGTCAAACTCACATGGAGATAAGTCTGATAAAATAACTTTAAAGCATGCCATGTCAGAATGGCAAAAATGACATGCCATTAAAACCTAATGCCGGCTACAATGCAATAAAGCATGCAGAATTTCTGGACTGAGAAGGCAACAACAGTAACTACACTGTGGGCCAATGAAAGTGCCACTTTACTTTTGTCTATATCTTTGCCAATTATTGAACGATTTTCAAAATATTTTCACTTTGCGGACAATTTGCAATGATGTTATTGTTATATATCCCACCACACCGTAAATGCATCTCTACACTACCTTGCGAAATATAAATGTAAGAAAAATCTAACGATAATAACAAATATTTAGGTAAACGAAAAAAACACTTCAAACCAACACTGCGATGAATGATCCGTATGACACTAAACTGTGTTAGACCCACGCACTCTAGTGTCATACAGACCATTCACCACAATGTTGGTCTGAAGTGTTTTTGTTTCATTTACCAAAATGTTGGTTTGTTATTGTTATATACGCATATTTCACTTATATTTCACAAGGAAGTGTAAACGGATTTATGATGTGGTGGGATATACAATAATCACAGGGCGAAGATATAAACAAAAGTAAAGTGGCACATTTTTTATTGGTCCACCCTGTGGCAGATGACAGCATACAATTTCAGTTATAAAAGCTATATTAACTCGGCAACACTGTTTCACACCACAAACGATCGTGAGCTATAACACTGGCAAAGACATGATGCTTTGCAGTACCAACAACAGCAGCAGAATGTACAGGGTGGAGCATAAAAAGTGGAACATGATCGAGCAACTGGGCAGTTTCGGAAATAACTTGCCTCGATCACTGCAGTGAAGGGTGGTCACATTAAACTCTGAGTCTAGTACTCAATTTGACCACCCTTTGCCGCCACGATTGAGGCTAATTGTTTCCAAAACTGTCCGACTACTCAGTCTATCTATATTCTACTTTTTATGCCACCATTCATCATTAAAGACCACAGTTTGTTAAGACTGATGTTTCTTACACAACTGGCACATGTAATGTCACAATATAAAACAAATATCAAGCAAGTAAGCAAAATTCACTGTCAGCTCAAACATACAAAGCTGTGGACAGTTTAGTACACTGTAAGGATAAGTGGAACACACCAAACCAACCAGCAGCACCCTAGATAAAGCTATATTCCATAGTGATAACTAGGTACCACAGTTTTCCACGGGCCGTGGAATTTCAAGCCGAGCCGCAGAATTTGCCCTTTTCCACGGAATTTTGATATTGCCGGGGAATTTTGCAGAAGTTGAGAAATGACCGATGTTTAGTACGATCATTGGCTTGACAATGCAATTACACTAACTATATCAGAGAAAAATCAAACTAAACTGCCTAAAAATGCGTCTCTACTAATAATTACCATCATAATACGGCACAATCGTAAATAAACACAATGCGACTAACTGACAAATTGCACTGTTGAAAAGAAAAAATTGATAATTTTCTTTGCATGTTGCTAGCAGAACTAAGCACCATGCCAGCCACCAAAAAGCAAGTTTTTTAATAGAACAGAGCTTAGTTTACGCAGGTCGCAGTGAGCCACGGAATTTTGCAAACTGGCCCGTGGAATTTTGCAGAATTTTCTGCGGAAAACAGTGGGCCCTAGTGATAACTACACTGTATACTATTAATACATGTTTTATTTTGTGTCTAACTGGCCTGCTGTCCAAGTGAAGCAGGGTCCGACCAAAGTGACCTTATTCAAAGTCATTGGAGCTCAGTAAAATTAAAGGAAATGAGGCAATGAAAGGTGAAAGGTTGTTATGCCAAAAGCTGACGTACAAAAACACATAATTTGTGATTACAAACTGCATCTGATAATTTGTGTTTGACTGATCCCAAAAACTAGTGATGCATTTTTGTGAATTATTGTTTTGATAACTCATGATAATAACAGAAATAACAACGTACAATAACAATTGATAACATTGAAGGAGATTTCAACAGACAATACAGAGGTAATCAGGCTAGCATAGAACACACTGTTAGCACTGAGGCTCTGATAGAAGACTACAGTTATGTGGAAAACAAAAGTCGGTTCGATTTTCAATTTTTAAAATAACCAAACCATACGAAATTTTTAATTACATTCAGTCATTTTTCATTTACAGGCAAACTGCAGTTTCAAAGCAAAACTGTCCGATTGGAGTAGCTGTTACTTGGTAATGCACTTACCAGCAGAAACTACAAAAACAAAACGGATTCGAGGCAATTCCAAACTAATAGCAGAATATTCAACTAAATCGAACCAAAGATAGTTTCAAAGCGAAAATGGTAGTCATTTTAAAAATCAAACTGTATTTCAAAAAATCATTTCACACACCCCTACTGACAGTACAAGGTGAAGGCCTAGTTGTAGCATTCTGCAGTGTAATCAATGTGCCCTTGAGGCCACGCTGCTAAATCAAAGTATGCTTGTACATAAAAGCAGTAATCATGAGATGCGCACACAATGGTGATAAACTGACTAATCAGAAGCAGAGCGTCGGTCAGCACTGCGACTCGTTGATGGGCGCCGGCGATGTCCTAGGTGGTGGAGGCCTCTTGGCAGCAGGCACAACGGCTGCGGCCACCGAGGAACAGCTGCTAATGCCGGGGCTGACAGCACCAGCACGTCTCGTCTGTCGCAGCATTTGGTTTGAGCCCGGAGACGCTGCGCGTGGTACGGGACTGGAAGCCTCAAACCTGCTGCGCATGCTCGCCACACTCGGCGGAGTAGTGCTCGAGGGTACGAGATTGTCGGTCGGTCGTCGTGGCAGCTGCGTTGAGTAAAACCGATGGCGCGAGTCCGGCGGGGCAGGTGGTGGTCCACTTGGACTACTAGTGACCGCTGAGTCTCTACTGTTGATGGTAGGACACGGGGGCGGTGGTCGCTGTGGAGGCTTGTGTGTCAGCTGGTCAACAGGTGGCGCTGGTGCAGCTCGGGTCGGCTGCAGCTTGCCGGCGCTGGCAGTATCATCAGTTCCTGACGCCGACGATACGCTGTTGTTAGTACTACTCTGCAATCTCGGGCTTGAGATGTCCTCCAGGCGTATACTGGCACTCCTCTTCACAGCACCGGTGCTGGAAGCTTTCAGTGGCTCCAGTTGGGACCGAGGTCGGGGGTTCTTGGCAGCCCCCCGGACATGTTGAGGAATGATGGCATGATGGGACTGGCTGCTGGCTGCGGAGGGGGTCACAGCGGGGGCACCGTTGGCTACAGCCGTCGATGAGACGATGTTTGAGCCTGTTGCTGCTGAACGCTCAGTGTCAGCAGTCACACTGCGAGCCACCGACCTACACGCATACATAACACACCATCTCTGTAGTCAAGGGGAATGCGAAGGAACACCGTTTCCGCAAATAATATCAAGACAAAAGGGAATGGTGATGCAATAGCGTTCCTTCAAATAGCCCTAGACATTTAGAAATAAAAAATAATACAAAAACTGGTGTCAGAAGTTGCAGTTTTCTGATTATGGAAATGTTCTAAAAGGCGTTTTCAACTGGGCTCCACCCCAGAGTTTGCTGGGGGAACTTGTGCTCTCCCAGACGTCATAGTTTCATTAAAGGGGCCTACTTCTAAAGGGGGAGGAAAAGAAAGAGATGTTTGCGCAAACAAAAATATTGCAACAACGGCAATGAACCGATGGTGGAAAGCATACATATATTTGTCGCTGTGTCGTTGCAGCCAGAATCTCTTGAACTTCTCATTGTGTCGGTAAGCGTAGACGAACGTGATGCAGATGACGGACAGAATCACAAACAGCAGGAAACTGAGGCCAACGACCAGGCCAACGTTGTCTGCACACAATCAACCAACGACAATGATACTGACGCACAGACAGAGGTGGCGGTTTGACTTCGTTGGTAAAGTTGTTGGTCGCAACACCGGGCCCGGTTAGCACTTGGACGTGTAACCGTTGGCAGGCGGGTCAACCATCTCGGTATGTAACCAGCCACCCAGGCAAACTCAGCCTGGCCATCCCTGCGAGGGTAGGCGCAATGAGTACCAGTGAAAGCTGGGCCATAAGCCTGTGCACCGAGCAATTTACTAGTTCGTATCTGTGGTCACCTTGCAGTGTAAACTGGTGCCTAGCTGAGATCTAAGAGAAAGGAAATTAGCACCACCATATGCACCTATTGGCATGGGAAGAATTAAGTTTAAGTACAGACAGAGCGATGTCGTGTGACTTTCCACCTTTTAAACCAAAAATTTAAACTGAAAAAAGTCTGCCAAACCGCATATGACACTTTCAAAATCTGCATATTACTATCATTAAATAACCACTGTCATTACTAACTGTGTGATACAAAGTGCACCTAGGAAAATGCTCTGCACAGCTGATCAGCTTGATCTAAAGTATGGCGCCCACCCGGCACTGTTACAGCTTCATGAAATGAACTGGGTGAACTCTTGTATTGACTGAGCCATAATAAGAGCACAAAAACATCATTGTTAATGCTACTTCTAAGAAAATGACATGATGCAAAGTCAACAGACGCTATGGCATTCTTTCTGACATTCTGGCACTGTACTACTACAAGAAATTTGAGATAATGCTCACGAGATGCGCGAAAGCCTACACAGCAGTTTCTGTTCGCAAATTGTCTTAGTCTATCTTCAGCCATTTCATTGCAGTTCATTATTGGAGTGAGCGCTGCAGCCGAAAGATCGCAAAATCAATAAAAACCCCTTATTTTGGAAGTTCAGAGTCTTTCAAAGTCACTGATCTTGACACAACTAAAAAGATCGTCACTAGTGCTTGTTGTGATAGGCAGCATGCCCATGC
>Ga0056128_1013018_pt1 | contig 10105 bp, 8 predicted proteins | sample WorMetLIZISLAND2_FD_71113 | JGI IMG/M metagenome (GOLD analysis project Ga0056128, IMG submission 71113) | Marine gutless worms symbiont microbial communities from Max Planck institute for Marine Microbiology, Germany - Olavius geniculatus... ... | reverse complement strand
ATTACACTTATGTTTAGTTGCTGGTCGATTCTTGTTATATTTATGTAAAAATGAGATAGTTTTATGGCGTACCATCTCAGAACTCTGCAGAGCGTCACCTGCCATGTGAGATAACATAGTGTTACCCGACATCCGACACAGGTGAACGAGACCCGCTTTAACCACAGGATTTTTCTATTCCACAGAGATGGAAAGCAACTTATGATTTTACACGATGTTGAAGATTTGCGGAACGTCGTAATTTTCTGGCCTTGTTGATAACATCACCGTTCCTTGTACATTTCTGCAAACGCTCGTGCTAGTAAATTTTAAATAGCACGCCATAAACTAAGCCCCTAATTCATTAGCTTATTCCTAAACATGCAGTAAGTATGAATTGTTGTCGTTTGCACAGGCGGCAATGGAAAGAAGTGTTTGGTGGATGATACGGTGCCCGAGTATCCGGTAAACACGTACTACTGCGACGATGGAGCTGAATGCTGCATTGAAGACAGGCACGGGTCATGCTGTGAATCGAAGGACACAGTCAAGGCGTAAGTTCTCCACTCGCCGAATTTTGACATCACGCTGACATGACTTACTAAAGTTTACTCTTGTTCTAAGATTTTGTTCCATACGTCTCACAATCTCTCTTTTTTGTGCAGTTGGTGCGTGGCGTAGGCGGTTACCATGTTGATTGTTTGGTGAGGTTAATGCAACTAGCCTAATTTTTGTCATTAAAACGTTTAAAGGAAACACTGTTCCAAGTATGTGACAACCCTGTCCTAGAAGAACTAGGTTCGATCATCTCTTACTTCTATAAAACGAATGTTATTCGGGGTTTGTACTCAAGTTACGGTAATAACGCCAATGGCAATGAAATTAGTGAATAGTCAATAAAATAATTGTGCTAATTGTTTTAGACGCACTCAGATAATTCTTTGGAGCTGTCTCGGAGGCTGCGTTCTGGTCGTGGCTTTGGTATATCTCTACATGAGATGCGATAATTACTACTGTAAAGGACCGATACTCCACAAATACGTTCTGTGCTGGTTGTATTAAATTATTAATAACTTTTTTATTCTAACTATAAAAACTCATGTAAGAGTGCTAAGCCAGTAAGTGCTTTAAGTTTTTGTATTTTGTGAAATTGTAGAAATAAAAAGTAAAGTAAACTGTAAACCATATAAAACGCGCTATTTTTGTCTTTGCAATAACTTTCGCAAAATCATTGCCTAATCATTTTTTTATTCTTGCATTTCAGGTTAAGTGCAAAAAGTGGAAGAAAATTTGCCTTTTTAGTCTTTACCTCATATCTACTGCCATGTTACCTTACGAAAGTCATCTTCTACAATTTAACTGGTAATCACGGAATCCGGAATCTGTTATCCAAATATAACATTTACTTTTTGACTAATGTTTAACCTTTTTAGATTTTTTTACTAAAATATGTTCATAATTTATTCAGTAATCCAACTGAAAGACTGACTTAATAGTATAGCTTTCTTCGCAAGGACAACAACTGTAATCATATTTAATAAAGTGGCGGTTTGCTATATAGCCTATTTTTGCTACTGAGAGACTGATTAAACTAACTGAGATTCTGTACATTATTGTAGTTTTTCTAATAATATCGTAGATTATTTACTTTAGATAGTTTAAGTCATGTTTATTTAAGAGCTATATTTAGGACCAGCAAGGCGTGCCTATATTATATTTTAAAATTATTTTTATTATTTTGTCAACAATTTAGTAAATAGTGTGTGGCGGTACAGTTGCACACGCCGTGTCAACGTAGCGACGACGAAGTCGGTGACAGCTGACAACTTGGCATTTAACAATAATTACGACGGCGCATCATCATCATCATCATCATCGGCGGCAGCAGCAGCAGCAGCAGCCGCGTATGATGCCATTGACATCAGCCGTCCAGTCTCTCAGACTTCACTCTTCGCTCATCGACGGCCTTCCGATAACGTCACGGAAATCCCGTGAATGACGTCATCAGCGTCCCGGTGATTCCCCAACTGATTCCTCGTGATGCGGCCGTCCTAATAGGCCGCATTACGAGTCTTGCTTTTCCGTCCGACTGTTCGTCTGTCAGTTCGTCTTTCCCGTACGGGCTCCTAACTCCCAAAAACAAAAAAGCTTAGAAAAACTAAGATTGGCACGAACGTTTCCTAAGGACAAAAGTAACTGGTCACACTGGTGTGCTTCTGTGTTACTTTTCAGTTTAAAAGGTTAACAGTCAGGCCCAGGGGACAACCGCAAAATATGTCAATTGACGAATGCTTCTAGTTAAACGCACCTCAGTGTAATGACAGTAAACTAAATACTGTTTTCGGTTTGTTTGGTTGTTTGTTTGTCTGTTTTTTCTGGTCTTGTACGGCATTGGCGGACTTACAATTATGTTAAGATTCACGACGTGTGTAGCGATTCTGCGCGCTCTGTTCCGTATATTGACATTTCACCAGTGTCACCTCACCATAGTCATTGTCGCGGCGTCTGTTTTTTCACGCAGTTTGTACACGTTCGCCAGGACGTTTTGAAATATCAACTGTCACTGATCGCAAGATTAACTTTCCTCTTTTAATTGCCACAATTTTATCTTTGTCTGATGTATTTATATGAGATATTAATAGTTTAGCACTGTTCGCTAGGAAACATGCAGCGGCAGCACTCTACTACCAAACATCTAAGAGGACATTTCTAACTAAGTGGTTGACTTTTATATTTACATAATAATCAACATTAGTGCGATGCAGAACAAACATTAAGCCAAAAAAACAAACAACTATGCAAATCTAAATAAACGTCAAAAGATAGAATACATTGTAGGCTATGTATAAATCGGTACATAGCACGCCACTTAAAAAACAAAAATAATTTTATGTTCTATGCCATGCATCAAAACAAATTTATACCATGCAATATTCAGCGAGAAAATCATTATCGATATGAAAAAATATTTATATGGGATAAATGTCAGCATCTGAAAACGAGACTGAGAATTATAGCGTGCGTTATAGCTAAACTGTTGCTCGTCAGTGGAAACTATCTATTTTATACAAAATTTTTTGTCCTTTATTTTATTATGTAGCACTTGGCTAGTTACAGCTTAACCGTACAAAAAAGACGGTACACTCTGGAGAAGATGACTGTAGACTTGTGCTAATTAAAATCAGACAAGCGTTGGAAGTGAACCGCAAGTCGCGTCAATGTTGCCCAATAATATTGACAAGTATGTACTGATGTCGCAGCTTACTGGTAGGCTACACCGCGCGATGTCGTCCCCACAGTAATTTCACTCAAAATTTTGTGCTAGCTATGGTAGTTATACTGAGTTCCAGTCCAAGTAATAATACTATCGATACCACTGGCGTAGTTGATAGCCAGGTAGCAAAGCAATTCATACGAAATGCGATTCATGGCATAAAAAAAACAGAAACGCCAAAAATTATTGCTTGCTACGCTAAGGCTTACTGCATTAAATGGATGTTAGCAACATAGCATCTACTCAGATCTTATCATCAGTTGCAGTCGTTGTATCGACGTAGCGACGAGGACCTCGGTGACAGTTGACAACGTGGCATTTAACAATAATTACGACTTACGAGACATTGACGTATAGCCTACAGGCACATGTAGGCCTATAGGCCTTTAGGACGCATATACAAATCCTTCAAATAAAAATTATATTGACATATTATCTGTCACAATGCTATATTGTAGCATCAGAAAACTAAAAATATGCCAAATTTATTTTCCACTCTCCTTCGGGGTTTCTTTGGGAAAGTTCGCAACGCTTCCAGACTTTTTTCCCGTTTTTTGCCCCATTTGACCCACTTGATGCTTGTGGCGTTTCGTTCTCGGCACTGTCGGCTTTTTAGTTAGTTTCGCCACGGCTCATTATCCTTAACTTTTTCAATGCTTATGGCACGTCATTTCTTGTGCTTTTTGCACTCGTATATGAGCTCCAACTCTATAGAGGCGCCCATGTCGCACAGGTCACAGTTATCAAAACTGGATACAGCAAAACTGCTGTGTGAGAAAATAGTAGAAAAATTCGAAGATAAAAAGCACAAAAATTATTAATTCCGCTATGAAATAGGCTTAACTTTTTGTAACGGAATTTGATGGTTAGGCCTATTTCACAGATTTGGTGGAAATCAACTTTTCGGATTCTTTCAGATTTGACATCTCTGTTGTATCTTCTTTATGGGGGTTATTTTTTCCGGACACAGTGTTTATAGCTATAAAACAGCACTGACTGTCCGGCTTGGCCTACATGCAAGCTTGAGTGGACATTTTTAATGTCATCGATGTCTTTGAGACTCTATGCATCTCCGCAGGATATCATTTCCACTGGCATGGCGCACTTCTCGTGTCATCAACAGCAGCAACAAATATGAAAAACCTCACTATGCTTTGTATAGCCCACTACGCTGGACGCGCTGATGGTCTTAGAATGTCACAGCCATCACGATCTTTCAGCGTTGACGCTTAATGAGCTCGCATAACGAGAAGCCGGATGCCCGACAGGATCTAGTACCCGTACTTGTGGTGAGATACATGTACAGGGTGGGCCAAAAAATGGCACATTTTTTGTATATCTCATAACTTCACCAAATATTAACCGATTTTTAAAATTTTTTTACTGTCAGAATCAGGAGACAATTTTTAATGAAACTGTCGCTAGATATCCCACCACACCTCAAATGTGTCGCTACACTACCTCGTGAAATATCAGATGACGCACTCAAGCCTGCAACGCCACTGATCGGTTGCGTGTTCAACGTTGATCGAGCCTGGCATGTCGCCCCCAAACAACCCAGACTTAAATTCAGTTAATTATGTTGTTCAAGATGCCCTTCAACAGAGGGCCTATCAATGTTGACGATTCAGGACAGTCAATTAGCTAAAAAAACATTGTCGCTGAGTGAGGCAAAGTGCCGCAGCGTTTAGTTGATCGCGCTATTGATCAGTGGCGTCGCCGTCTTGGATGTGTCGCTCAGCAGCAAAGCGGACACATTAAACATTTGATGTAAAACTGTGAAACATGACTTTTTAGACAATAACTAAGACAACAAACACGTTGTTCTGTTGTTAATTTCTTAAAATATATTGTTGCAGAAGTCATTCTGTTTTCAATTGTTACTCTTTAAGACACTGACATTTCACAAGGTTTTGGCCCACCATGTAGGTGCTAATGATAGATGCCTTACTGTCTAGGTCGGTCATGCGTGTTGCAACATGTACCAATTAGTAAGTAAATAGGTAACTAAGTAAAACGGGGAAACGAACAATCGCCCGCACTGACATCCGCCTGCAGAGACTCTTCGCCCGCACGTGCAATTGCCCGAACTTGCCCGTATGAACTATGGCCTGCTACCGCCGAGGGGGACGCAGAGTAGGGCAATAACGCGTAGATTCTATAGATTCTACTGATAATGCTGAAAAGACACTCTAGCGCGTTGTTGTAGCATGTACTGTGAACTTAAGTCACTCTGATGTTACAGAACCTATGGAATTTATATAATTTCAGTGATAGGCAAAAGTGCATTAACTTAACATTTTGTAGGCATAATAACAAAGTTTGTTCACTGCGTTGCAGATCAGTAATGCTACTAATATTGTAAATTAAATGTAGGTCTAATTGTTCGCCACAACGATATAATTCAGAAGTTTACACTGTAGGCCTACCAGCGGTCAGTTGCTTGGCAACTAGGCCCTAATACCAGCTCAGCTCGTGGTATGAGAATCTTTGCGTTTTTTGAGTTCTACTCGGTAGAGCAAATGAGTTGAATCTTAATCTAAGCTTTTGCTCGTTGCAATGTTTCTTACGTCGCCAGTACTCAGCAATCAGCTGACAGAGACCACTTCTAAGATGTAAACTCTGTCCGAAATTCGCACGACGGCGCTGAGTCAAATACTGAGGCGGCAAGGCAGTGCGTAGGCAGTGCCTAGACTTTGAAGTCGTCAGTGTACGGGCCAATGCCCGTTCTGGCGCTAATTGTCGCTAATTGCGGTACGGGCGTCTGTATGCCCCTGCGGTAGCAGGCTACAGTTCATACGAGAAAAAGCCCGTGCAAGCGGATGTCAGTGCGGGCGAATGTCCGACTCCCGTAAAACGCAAATTCGCATAGCGCATAACGTTAACAATAACATTTACTGTCCGAGTCGCACTTGTAAAAACTAAACAAAATTGTTTGAAAGAACTGTTTAAAACTGTGAACATCACACGCCGAATCTTGAGTTCACCTGGCAGTGAGTATCATTATACCGTCTGATCAGCAGCCGAAAAAGCCCGACGACCGTACGACGGCGTACGTGTTGAGTCGACAGTGAGGTACTATGAGCCGGTGTCGGTTGGCAGAACGTAGCCGATGTAGAGAAGCGATTTCGATAGTTATAGTGATCGGCGATGTACCGAGCTGCTAATCCAAGCAAACGTCATCACGCCGATACCAACGTCTTTAAGGTAACTGAACGCAAAAAAATAATTGAAGGTGGCAGTTCAGTTCAGTTCTATCCCTTTGTACACCGCTATACTTACAGGTACTGAACTGTTATGTATTCATTTCGTTAATCATGCAAGCTACGAGTAGATGCTGCACAGTACATTATGAAAGACGTATTGGCTCTACGGTTTGTGTAGTTTTCTCTATGTGCTTTCGCCGGTAGCGACGTAATGTTCCGTTGTCACACCTTAACTGACGCCACCCACTGCTTCACTGCACGTTCCGACCGTCGCCGTCTGTCATTCATTCTTTTGACGGCGCCGTCGTCATACGTTTGGCTAATAAGGCTCATTAGTCAGCACTCAGCAGGCTGCTGCTGCTGCTGCTGAGGCTGCTGATTGAGAAGACTTCTTGCAGAGATGGAGAACTCATCGGTGTCGAGTGACGTCACGAAAGACATCATCACATCTCTGTCGTCGCTGCAGTCTGACAACTTGTGGAATTTTGTATTCAAGGTCATTTACAGCATCATCGGAATAGTCGGCATCGTTGACAACTTGTTTGTCATCATCGTCTTCATGTGGTTCATCAAGATCACTGACAAGGTATTTCACAACTACGCACAAGTTTATCGTTGAAGCACCGAAAAGCACACAATACTAACACGTATAACTTTTCCGCCTGAATGGTAGAATATTTTAAAAACTGATTACCGGCTTGACAAGGCGCAAAGAACAGGGTTTGCAATAAAGGTAATTCTTCAGGAGTCATTCAAAATGTTCAAAAGCAAGATTCGACAAAAAAGCAAACAATGGCAGTGGTGCCTCGTGTTTTTTTAGTTTTCCGTGCAGCGGGAAATGGGAAACATTTCGTAGGCTATTTGGTGATGAATGCCGAATGCGATAAACTATAGAAAACACTGGTGGTGTAGTTGACTGACACTTTCAAATGAAACAATTTTTCAGAAGCACGATGCTACAACGGCGGAGTTTCCGCTGTCGAAGCAAAGTCCGGCTTGTGCAGTACAACAGCAGCGCTATACACGACGTAGAAATTGTTATGTCTGTGTAACATCGCTGCCGTTGCAAAATTTCTGTATAGCAATATCAATAATTGTCACAGTGGCTAAATTTGGCTACAATGACCGCGGTCTAACTGCTATACCCACAAAAATAATTTGCCGCGTTGTTTGTCTAGGCGATTAACATTCTCATTGTCAATCAGAGCGTCATAGACCTGTGTGCATCTTTCATCACGCTACTGATCGCTGTTGTCGATGTGGATGGCACTCGGATGTCACCCCACAGTGCCTATGATCAGTTTGTTTGTCGCGTATGGATCACACGAGCCCCAATCTGGTCTCTGTCGGTAACGTCGACCTACGGCATTCTTGTCACTACATTTGAGCGTTACTTCGCTGTCATCTATCCCATCTGTTACAATGTGCGTACTGATACTATTAAATAATTATATCCTACAGAAAAAAGAACAGCTTATTTTGTTATTATACATAAAATTCATGAACTATCGCAACTTTACGTCTACATGTGACGCAGTTTTTTTGGTTTAGCCAGACGTAAATTAAATAATTTTGTCTGATTGCAAGCTTAGGCCTACCTGTATCATTTTCCGCTTTATTGTGTTTGTTTAATGATTGTTGCTTTGTTGTTTTTGTTGTCGCTACATGACAAATATAGTTAAATATCTTATATTAAATTCGACATGCGCTGTATTTTTTCGGGGACGTTCCCTATCGAAATTGTGTTTTTTTGTGATTATTATTAAGCGACAGAAACCGTTTTGATTGCAGCGAAACGTCAAAAAGCGCAGCGTACGTCTTTCAGTGGTGATCACGATCTGGATTATCATTCCTGTTTTCTTTACAACGATGGCAAGTATCGCGACCGATTTCGTCAAGGGAGTCTGTGTAGCATACGTCCATCTCACCGGCTACATAGAAATACCGACACTTTTCGTCAGTTACCTTCTGCCGCTGACACTGATGATTTTTTGCTATTCTCGCATTGTCCACGCTCTGCGTACAAAGGTAATTTATCATGCATCATTATTTTGTTCGCGGCTTTGGCCTCGGTAAAAAATTGAAGGATATACATCTCGCATTAAGGTGACTGCATGGTGAGTCAAATTTAAATGTTCCAACCCCAAAATTACGATATCTAAATATAATGCATAAATATTTGTAAGCCTACGCCAAATTTAATCTACCGCTTTATTTTTGAGGCAAGTTCGTAATAGAAACAAAGTTTAATTGCGCCAAATTCATTTTCCAGGTTAATAAAGAGAAATAGTGATCAATGTGTCCACCACAAGTACGAAGAACTGACGATAGTCGTTTGGACCACTGTTCAATAGCACCGTCGATTAGTTATCGACCGATCCTGTCCCGGCAAGAGTTCGAAAAATCGAAACTTGCTTTAGATGATCAGCATCCGCAATTTTCTAAGTAGGCAAGAACGACTATCGTCGATTGTTCGCTTTTGTAGTGGACTGTGGATACTGGGTAGATAGCGTGCCGTTTCTCCTAACTCTAGAGAACGGGCTTAACCTAAACTTTGTTTCTGACGTGGCGGTTAATATTGCTTTTGAAGAGTTTACTGGCCAGCGACAAAACAAAAAACATATTCAATTGCCGTATTTAAGCACTGGTGTTTGTCATGTGAGCAATTTTTTTCTGAACAATTTGCTAAAAACCGCATCACTTTGTGACTTACGGTTGCAAAACTATGGTGCAGTAAACGTTATGCCATTTTTTTCTGAAACACCCTATATAGCTCGGCTCGAAACCAGAAATATGCTCCCCAGTATCCATTTCAGTCGCCTCAGTTTTGTTGATGCTGATTCAGGTGAACGCTGCATTATCGAGTTCAATCGTGAACGCAGCAGGACGCAACGCTGTCGTGACGTCACTGATGACGTTGTGATGACGTCACTGATGATCTGCTGCGGATTCATCGTGTGCTGGTCGCCGATTGGAGTATACATCTTCATGATGGTCATCGACCATATTCGCGGCGGCTCGGGCTTGTTCTATGACTTCGTGACAATGATGGTGCTGATGAACAGCTGCATCAACCCTTTCATCTACGCCGCCAAGTATCGCGAGTTCCAGACGGGAGTCAGACGCCTGCTGCGCAAACAGGTCGAACCTTCGGTTCAGCCTGTGGAAATACAAATGGGTCGCGTCTGTGTGAGACAAAATAAAGAAGCAACTGAAAACTCTGCGAAGACGGCTTTGTAAATAATTGTAAACGAGAGTGAACAAAATTTACAAATGAACTAATTATTGTCGTCATAAGACGTTATAAATTGTGTACGGACGGTCTCCAGTTTCTACGTGTAAGTTGTCCTGATTATCCATGACTCGATCGCGCCATACAGCAGGAAGGACAGACAGAATGGTTTGGTTTAGTGATACTTCATCGGTCGACTGTAAGCCCAAATTTTATTACGCCACTTTCAAAGAAACTTCTCTGCGAAAAAAGTCGCGGACAGAAATCATGAAAGTCTCGACACAAACCATCTCGATAAGTAGATTATATTTAGGCACACGGAGAGGCCTATAAGCCCCGCCCACTGTTTTGGCCTGTAGCCTGGTCAGTGGGCGGGGCTTATGGGCCTCTCCGTGTGCCTAATTATAATCTAGG
>Ga0056128_1013012_pt1 | contig 10109 bp, 4 predicted proteins | sample WorMetLIZISLAND2_FD_71113 | JGI IMG/M metagenome (GOLD analysis project Ga0056128, IMG submission 71113) | Marine gutless worms symbiont microbial communities from Max Planck institute for Marine Microbiology, Germany - Olavius geniculatus... ... | reverse complement strand
CATTCGATGACATATAGTCTCATTAATAAGTGTGCCAAAAATTATTATAATCGGACATTCATTGTTCCAGTTATTGCAAAAAATGTAGTCACATGCTTTTTTTTGAGACACAGTGTATAGTACGGTCGGCCAAAAAAACTAACGTACAAAAATTTTAAACTACGCCGGTTGACCCCAGCCAACTTTGGCTGATAGTACTTCAGTAGTTAATAGTTACGTCTAGTATGTCGTATAAATATCGCGATTGGTCAACACCGTATATAGATATCGTATCGATATTGAAATTGTAATATTGACCCATCCCTAACATAGAATATGAATTTACTGATTATTTAGAGAAACAGCAATATGGCGGTTTTGGATCGTTTGCGGAAGGATGGATGGTATACGTGTTAATTGTTGTATACATGTAGTGCATTATAGTAGGAATTGCGCTTTTGAATCATGTATCTACCCCTGCTTGCAAATACTTTTGCCGCTATTTCGTAAGGCAAACTGGCAAAGCATTGATTGGTCCCTCGTGGGCGTGTACTTTTCTGGCCACCCTCCTATTATATGTTTTGTATTGTCAGTGCATTTATTGTTTTAGAATAAGCGATTTTTCTCTGCAGAAACGGGTAATGTGCTTACGACTTGTACGAGAGTCTCTGGTTTATGGCTTGCTAATTTTGGCTTCATGGAAATCTTGAACAAATATCAGAAAAAAGTTTTATCGTTGTCATTATGTGTTAATTCATGTTTGTAGACCTTTTTTCGTGCTTTGACATTTGTGTAGTGCACTTACAGGGGTTGGTCCAAAGTAGGATACCCTGATTTAAGCTTATGCCATACCTCAGGAGACTCAGTGAATCTTTACATTCAGTTTTTACGTGGGGTGTTGGTAATTTGCGGAAATGCGGAAAGTAATTTGCGGAATGAAATCTGCGGAAGTAGGCTGCAGAACGGTGGGTAATATGCGGAATGACCGACTAATCGATAACGACCCCGGCCGCACTCAGCATTTATTGCCACTAATTACCGAGCAACGTAGGCTACTGTACGCGATATCTCATGCTTAGATTAAAATACGGCTTAAATCTATGGCGATTTAATTGTCTCAATCTCAGCTTGGAAGTTGTGATGTTTTGTTGGGACGTCAGCCGACGGGGAGTCGGTAGCTAGAGTGGCAGGTGTGCTGCACAGTCTTTCGCACTTTGACAGTTTTGAAAGAATTGGTTTATAAGCAAGGCACACAAAATAAGCTCAATAAACTGACACAAACTAACTGTTTTGTTTAACATAATTTATCATGTGAGATTATAATGTGAATATATGGCCTTGCATTCCAGGTATATAGGCTACTGTTCATTTCAGCACAGGCGTTATAATGATTTCAATATATTTATTCGACATAACAGGCTACAGCAGGACAAATTTAAATAATAACAACAGTAGGCCTATACTCAAACATCAAAAGAAATAAAAAAATATAATCAATAATATTATAGTCGTAAAATTAAATCAGTTTATTACAGAGTCACAGTTCACAATCACACTGTACGTTTTGGAGTGTTAACGTTTTTTAAGCATTTTTTCTATGTTTTGCAACATTTTCGTCATTTCCCATTGTTAGCTGCAGCAATTCCGCACCATACGTTCTGCAAATTACCACCACGTCAAGCTCGGAAGGTTGGCAGTAAATTGCGGAATCAGGCTGATCACATGATCATGCCCGTCAACCAATCATCATCATTCCGCAGATTTCATTCCGCAAATTACTTTCTGCATTTTGCATTCCGCATTTCTGCAAATTACCCATTCCCTTTTACGCACGACAGCATATAATGTGTGCATCTTAGCCATCGTCAATGCATCTGTTCATCCATTTGTCTGTCTTTCTGTCCATCACACTCTTGATCTGTATCAAAACGGTGCTAACTAGGATTACAAAATCTTCACTGTGGGCTGCCGCAAGGACTCTGGTTTTTTGTGACAAAATTTCATGGCGCTGGGTGAAGGGGTGCCCCTCGAACGAGGGCATCAAAGAGCGGTATTTTGCTGCTATTGGCTCGTTCAGTGTGAAAATGGTTGCAGATAGATACAGACATGCTGCACATAATTGCATGCACTGGAGACGGGCTGTTTAGATTTATCAATATCGATGACCTTGAACCCCCAAAAGAGTGGTTTTATGAATTTTTCGCCATTTCGGCCTGTGAAACATTTTAAGAGTGAATTGCATCAAAATGGCTGTAGATAGACCTGGACAACCTGCGAAGAGGAACTGCTAAGGCTGTCGCACATCTTATGAGCTTTGCTCAAATTACTTGTGATGTTTTAATTGTGCTACGAGTAAAAAGCGGATAGCGGATGTGCTGATCTGTGGATGTCACAGCAGGTAACAGTGTAATTAAGTTGTATTTTATTAGTTTAACCATCTCCTAAGTCTTAACCCTAAACTTAATTCTAACCCTAATCTTAGCTTTATTCTTAACCCTAGCCCTAAACTTGTTGCGACATCTGCAGATTCGCACATCCCCCGATTTGCTTTTTACTATCATCGTTTTAATGGTGAATTGTGCAGTTATTTTGAAATTTATCGACTTCATAAACCTTCAGTACCGGTACTTTATAAAAAAATAGCAACACAATGTTAATATATCACAGGGCAGCCATTTTTTGTTTACATTTTCAATAACAGTTGAGCAAATAAACTAGATCGACCTAAACCTGACCCTGACCCTGACCCTGACCCTAACCCTAACTCAGAACGTTTTTGCAAAAAACAGGAAAAACAACTAAAATAACATCATTTTGAGTCTGCTGAGGTACGTCATATTGCCTAAATCAGGGTATCTTACTTTGCATAGGTTTATGGTCTGTTAGTGCACTGCAGGAGCTGGTATCATAATTATTGTCATTATTTCTATTTTTACCATACTGTTTATATGTATCTGCTTATGTTTATTCCTCAATGGGTACTTTTTTGGGCATGAAATGCAACTGTGATTGTGTGCTTTTCAGGTACTTGAGTGTATCGGCACTTGAAGAGTATTTTGCTGGACAAGATAATGTCGATGAAATAAAGAACGCAGCACTTGATGTTTGTTTGTTTTTATTTAACATTCTTTGTATGTATTTTGTATAAAGTAATGAGAGTCAATGAGTATTGGCCTATATAAAAGTAACAGTACAGAAGCATGGTGATCATTTTCTTGAAATTTATTTTGTGTTTAGTGGCAGCATGAAGACTTATCCAGGCATATATCTGGATTCTATATTTCTGTTTGTGCTTATTTTTGTACTAAGTGTAATAAACATGCAGAGTATCTGTTATTTTGCTGCTGCTGTATTAACTTGATCTGCACTTCGCGTTTTTAAATAGTTTTTTTTAATATTTGCAATTGATGTGTTGTTTAGTATGATTTGAAGCTGATAGGAGATTCACACATTGCAGAAACGACATGGAAGAGCAAGTCAGATAGTGTAAGCATATAACACTTATCTGTTATGTATATTATGTGATATTGTTATGTTTGGATGTTTATTTTATTTAGTGACAGACTTATATTGTTGTACTATGTTAGATATTTGGTGTACGTCTGTATGTAGTCTGTATGTCTGTACGTCTGTATGTATGTACGTATATACATATACACCGTGTTTGGAAAAAAAAGTCTACACTTTTTCCTGAATAACAACAACTTTAAACTTATGTTTATAATTTTTGGCACACAGTATCACAATGATTTGATTTGCTAAAAGCATTTAAAACTTCTCTTCAAAATTTACTTCTCACTAAGTATAGCTAATTTAATTGCGACGTCATCGAAAATGCCATTTTTGGCGGTAAGATAACGTCTAAATGAGCCTCTGCAATACGAAAACAGGAAAACTGATGGAAGAAAATTGCAGTAAAAAACTTCAGAGATTGTTGGCATAGAAATAAATTTCTTTTTATGAAGATTTTCAACTTAGTCTTGCTTTTCGCCATGTTAGTGCACGGCTGTTGCATGCAGTACGGGAACGTCGTTGTGCAGCAGCCGTTATCAGCAAGCAGCGTCATTTCTGCAGCATGTATTAGTGTCGCGATAATGTACATTTGTAATAAAGTTGTTGACTCAAAAGTTGGTTAATAGCAAGTTTTGTCACTGTTCGTGACAACTAAGGCAGCTACAGGTTAAAAAGCCTATTTTTCTGCATTTCTGTTTATTTCGGCATGGAGTAAAGTAAGAATACGAAGAATGTTTGATTTTACATGGTAAAGTGGTGTCAGTATTCGGGCGAAGTGGATTATCAGTATACTGTCAGTTGCATGTTCCTTTTTTAATGTTGCTTACAAAAAGTTATAAACATACATTTAATTTTGTTAAAGTTATTAACTGAAACACTGTTATCTTTTTTCTCTTCAGATACAATAAAAACAGCATTTTTGATGACGTCATAATTACGTCAGCCCTAGCTAGTGACTTGGCAATATAAAGAGAAAATATCTCAACAGTTTAATTAAGTGAATATTTAGGATGACTCATGTCAAAAATTCTGAAAATAGGTTAAGGTTTGTCAAAGATATGTTGAAAAAACCGTAGACTCTTTTTTTTTTCCAGATGCGGTGTGTGATTTTGGTTTGCAGGTTGATGGTCCACTTGTCTTGCAGCTGCAAAAGGCACGTAATGTATGTATTCCTAAGACTCTAGAAGATAGTGCAGTGAACAGCACTGGGCCTCAGCTATTGAGGCTGACCCTCACTGATGGTCAGCAAACTATATGTGCCTTGGACATGGATGGTCAGACCAGCCTTGGGTATTACACACTGTTTTTTTTTCTGTGGATTATTGTGACAATAAGCATGAGTTGTTTGGTCAACAGAATGTACGTATGAGTATACAACGTAACTGTTGTAACTGTTTAATGTAACTATTTCTTGTCATAAATCATGTTTCCTTATGTGTGTGCATGTGATAACTCGTAGTAAGCAATTAGTAATTCTATGGCATTGTTACGTCATATAGTAGGCTCTATAATTATAGTTTCTGTGCATTGTTCTGTAATTGCAGTTGTTTCCTGCGATATGAATTTTTGAAACTTTCTTTCAGCAACTACTGTAAAATCTCAGATATAATATACACCTTAGTACAACATGCACCCCTAGTTTACAGTTATGGCATCGTGGAAAAAGTTGTAATTTTATGTATAAAACATATCGCATATTTCACAGTTCTCATGATGGTTGTTGGCACGGCTACCTGCTGTTTTTGACTGAATACGGGTTGGTACGGACCAACTCATCTGCTAAGTCATGAGCTGGTCTGTTTGTTGTGTTTTTATTTATTACTGTCTGATTTAAGTGGTACATGCATGGGTTTTTTTATTCAGTCTATTTATTACCTCCGCCAAGGAGGTAATGTTTTTGCCGGTTTGTGTTTGTTTGTTTGTCTGTCTGTTAGCAAGATAACTCAAAAAGGTAAGGACGGATCTTTCTGAAATTTTGAGGGAATGTCGGGCATGGCATAAGCTACATGTGATTCAATTTTGGGTGTGATCCGACAGGAATCCAGGATTCTGGATCACTTTGAAATTTTTGCTACCATTGCATTAAAGGGGGCATAAGGGAACCGCTGGCAAAGCGAATATGGTGACGCCACCTGGCGAACGACATTGCCTTGGCGGAGGTACCTGCGGGCTATGACTGCTTTCTAGTTCCACATTTGATTGCCGGTGCCCTTCCTGATGGAAACCAAAAGTCTTAACCAAGATAGCTCTTTTCATTATACATGTTAATGCAGTGTTATTGCATGTTATTGCAGTGTTTTATAGTGTTATATTTTGGCAGCATTTGAATAAGATAGTTTTTTGTTACTTGTTACAGTCTAAACACACCTCCAGGCAGTAAGTTGAAGCTGATGGAGAAAGTATCAATCTGTAATGGTTACCTGCTGCTGTATAAAGCCAACTGTAAACTACTCGGTGGATGTGTTCAGAGTATGGTCGAGAGCTGGAACCTTAAACGCGTTAGTGTTTGACTTGTTTGAGTCTTGGTTTTTATATGTTTGTTAACTTTGTTTATCGGTTGTTATAGTGATTGGTTCATTTGTTTAGCTTGGTTGACATTGTAGCAAAGTAGCTCATAATTTGTTCTATACGGTGTTGGGCAGGACGTTAAACACTACTCACTCACTCATAATCTACTGTCATTTTGTTTTTTAATAATCTACTGTCATTTTCTTTCAAGCACAAATATGTAATAACTAAGTGATAACTAGCTTTTTTAATCTCTTAATAACTGACACACAGACACTGTGCTGCTGTACTGCTGAAGATGTTAGAAAGTATTAATTGTGCAGCTGGCTTAACATGCCACATTACACGTCTTGTCTGTCTGTCTGTCTGGCACGACATCTTTGCATATTGTTAAGTAGCACTTTAGTGGCACAGTTCTAGCTGTGACTTAAATTCTGAGTAATGTTGTCTGTGTTGTTCGTTGAGTTGTCAAGGCCCTAACGTGGTTAGTTAGATGTCAGCAGCGAATAAGGAAAGTCAACCGGCATGTAAATATTCAATCCCGACAGTCTTCAAAGATTTCTAGTACCTGATATGAAGCTGATCTATGAAGAGTAGCTGTAAAAGTGTAAATATCGGTGCGTGTGTTACTGCAGTCATTGGCAGCACACAGTCGTGACGTAGCTTGTTCTGAAGGTGCCGGTGGACCTCCGCCTTTCATTCCATTTGCACAACGTGGCAAAGTTGATAGCACTTCAAGGAGAGGTATGTCCATTATCGTACCAAAACAACTATATTTTTTTTCTTTCCCACCACTTGTAAAGTTTTATTCCCAATGCTGCTGAGTGTGATCAAATTTAGATTGGGTACTGCGTAGGTGGGTTACATTATACCTCATCAAGTAATATCTCGGGAACTCAAAAACATCTGAAGTTTAAACTGCTTGTAGATGTAGAATGATTTCTGTACTCATGGCGAACCTGTGTCCAAGGTTTAGTTTTTTAAGCATATCTGTACATATTTCTTGGCTTATTAGACTTGTTTTATAGTTGATTTTTTACTGTCACTATGTACAGCTTGCATAGAGTTTATGCTTCCATTCAGCGCATGATAGGTCACCTGTTTGTGTGAAATGTTTCTCTTCAACGTTGTGGTGTCCTGAACTGTGTTGTTGCTGCAGTGCATTTCAAGTCGTTGGAAGCGGGTGACAAGAAGAAAGAGCTAGATAGTGAGTTTGAACAGCAAAGGAAAGCCGTCATTGAAGCTGCTGTGCAGCAGCAGGGCAATCAGTCTGCTGCTAGGACTAATGCCAGCAACAACTCTGCTGTCAGGCAGGTTGGTCAGCATGGCCCAAACTAGCATGTTTATTTGCCAACTGCATGTAACAAAAAGCTAGTGACATGACAAATTGTTAAGTCTTTCGCAACCAGCAAGGCCAATACAATGGCATTGATCTCCATTTTCTTAGCCCTGAGCCAGGCAGAGGTTTGAATTGAGACAGTCGATACAGGGTATGGTGTTCGTGCTTAAAGAATGAAGTAGTGGAGTGATAATAATAATACATGTAAAACTTTATAAGGGTCCAGTATGACTAAATTGCTTCAAATACTGCCAGGTTGTGGCTTTCTGCAGTTTCCATATCTGTATTTTGTTCCTGTTAGCATTGAGTATTGAGATATTTTTACTAATTGATTTTTAATGCTTAGATTTACTGCAAGAGTTTTACTTGTTGCTTTTAAACTGCATTACATGTATGTACACAAAGATAGTAAATTTTTCATGTTTTCATTTTTTGATAATTCTTTACTTATGCTGTCAGCTTAGTGTGTATTGGCAGGTTAGATGACTAAATAGCTTTTTGTTGTGGGTAAAACTCTCAGCATGTGAACACTGATTGCTTTTATTGTTTTGCTGATGCTTAGCGGTAATTGCAACATTGCAGGACAAGAACATTGCAACAATCGTTGAGATGGGTTTTACAGTCCAGCAAGCTACGGCTGCCCTACAGCATTCAGGCGGAAGCCTGGATGTTGCACTGAACTCACTGCTACCGTCTGATCACCAGGCTCCACCTGCTGATGGTCCGCCTGCCAGGGAGTCTCGCTTGCATGCTTCAAGTGCCGTCTCAAATGGACCGACGCATCGGAACGATCAGGCAGACACAAGATCCAGTCATCAGCCTTCTGATTCCAGCCACTATCACGATCGCACCGGTATGATGACATTTATACAGGGTGGGCCAAAAAACCGGACCTGTTTGAGCATTGATAACTCAGCGATGGTTAGCAGTAGAAAGACATGTCAAAAGTTTCAGAATGCTGTAAAGAATAAACGACAAATTTGCATAGTGACGCATGTAAATATTCTTTGCCTAATTCGCATAAATATTCGTCACCCCCGAAATTCTGCCAACACATAGATTTAACGTGGATATTTGAGCTTTTGTAACTTAGCGATGTTTATTAATGGAAAGGCACGTAATATGCCAAAAGCTTCAAAATTGTGTACAGAAAAAGTGTACAACTTGCATGTCTCAGCTGTTAAATATTCTTTGCCTAATTTACACAAATCTCCCCCTCCCCTAAAATCATGCTAAATTGCAGTAACACATGAATTAAGTTGATTTTCATTCAGCATACAGTGAAATATCAACAATCATTAACACACACATTGAGTTTAGATGAAATTCGGCATAGGCAGTTGCCCAGCTTTTGCATTCATAACTGTCATCAGTTCTTTTAGGCAACTGATTGATCGCTGGAGTCGATGTGTTCAGGATCAGCTGAGCCCAGCATTAGATTAGGACACATTTTAGCTGGTCAGTTACTGAAATCTTGTGACCATGCTATCTGTTGCAATGCCCGCGCACTGCATAATTTGCAGAATTTAAATCTGGACATTTTGGCAGTGAGTTTTTGAGTTCAGTGAACTCGGCACATGAGAGTGCAGGCAAATGCCTAATTTCAGGGGTAATGAAGATTTATGCAAATTAGGCAAAGAATATTTAAATGATTTGTTATGCAAGTTTGTCCCTTTTTGTCTACAACGTTCTAAAACTTTCTACATATCACACGCCTTTCTACGGGTAACCATCGCTGAGTTATCAACGCTCACAGGTCCGGTTTTTTTTTGGCCTGCCCTGTATGTATTGTTGGGTGATGTTAATTGGTGGAAATTGCTGTAGAACAGATGTCGTGAACATTCCAAGACCATGTCTGTAAATTTTTAAGCGCAGACTTTTGTTTGTATTTTCGTTTTTCATCATGTTACTGTAGGTCGAGATCTTTAAGTGAAATGCCGATTCCTTACTTGCATGTGACCAGAGATATTAACGATGCTTCAGTCTTGATATAAAAAATTGGACATTGGTCTTTAGTGAATTTATTAGCATTTGGGATGAATGGGATAAATGTGGTAGTTTTCTTCTTCGATTCTATATACTTAGTGAGACTAGCAACTGGCATTTTCTTATAATGTTGTTGAGAAGAGAATGCTGTCAAAGACCGTAAAGCGCCGAAGGCGCAAGACAGGCAGCTCTAGGCTAAACGCGTAATCGCTATGGTGAACGCCCTCTAGCGGCCTGGAGTTTTATCACTGCCATGGTTACTGCTGTAGCATATAACGCATTGCAGAAAATTTGTTTTTAGTTAATTAATTTGTAATTAATTACAAGCTCGACAAAATTAATGACTATATTCCAATATTGCAGAGAGACTTAAGTTTTAATTGATCGAAAAAGAATGAAGCGGTTTGATGAATTACGAGAGAAATCAAACAAGAAATACACTCACCTCACGACGACCATCGAGTGACGCCGTCGACCGCTACGCGCTGTATCAAACCGATGAATCCAATAATAATGTCTCGACTCTCGACAGCATGTATGAGAATTGAGAAAGAAAGAATTTTAATTTTTAAATTATTTATTTTTGAGTATATTGAAGAATTTAAACAATAAAGAATGTAATTATAAGAAACAAGACAGATCAGAGAACAGGTTGATATGTGACAATTCGATGGTACAGACAATTAGTAAAGAAATTTAAAAAGAAGATAGATTAGCTTCAACGACCGTAGTATTGAAAAAAAAGAAATCGATCGACGATAATTCAATTTCCGTCACATTTAGG
>Ga0056128_1013011_pt1 | contig 10109 bp, 7 predicted proteins | sample WorMetLIZISLAND2_FD_71113 | JGI IMG/M metagenome (GOLD analysis project Ga0056128, IMG submission 71113) | Marine gutless worms symbiont microbial communities from Max Planck institute for Marine Microbiology, Germany - Olavius geniculatus... ... | reverse complement strand
TAAAATTTGGTGACGATCGGTTCAGGGGTTTTTGGTTGGCTGAGGGTCAAAGTTTGCATTTTCCCATATACTTTGAAGGTCGTCCTTACAACACTCACACTACCGTGTGAGGTGTGATGGTAAGAAGTTTCAGTGAGCAGATAATGTTTGTTAAATTGTTATATTGTTATGCGTACTGTTTAACTGATTTATATGCAGCCTGTATTTTTGTGTGCTGTGCCTTTCTTTGTTATTAATGTTGTGACAATAAATATTTTTATTTTAATGTTTTTGTTTAGTGAGAGAATCTCTATTATGTATAGGTAAATAAGAAATCCAATGATTTCTGGATGTTTTTCACGCGAAAGCAGCTACTGCTTTCAGTGCGTCTTAGCCATCGCAATTCTGTCTGTCTGTCACATGGGTGGATCAGTCAAAAACAGTGCAAGCTAGGATCACCAAATCTTCACTGTCGGCTGCCTGGAAAACTCTAGTTTCAGGAACCGTAAGGCTTTTCCATAAATTTGAAGGGGGTCACCACGAACGAGGGTGCTAAATAAGAGGGGGGTGGGCAATAATTGCGATTTTTGGCCACCAAGTCACTATCTCAGTAACGGTGCGAGATAGGGCCTAGGTTACTATTAATCACTAATAGGAAGTCGTACACTGGCTCTCGATTGGCGCCTAATTCAATGACCTTGGAAGACCTTGAACGCCAAAATTGGGGGTTTGGATTTTTTGGAGATTTCGGGCTGTGACACAATATGTCATTCACAAGGTGCGCCACGCTACTATCGTTATGCGATCCAGATAGAGAATTTGGTATTTGTATATGAACTTAGCATGAACATTCCAATTTTCAGCTAAACTACTAAACCGCAACTGCTATAGACTTTTGCGCATCTCGTGAGCATTAGCTCAAATTTCTTGTTTATCCTCTTATCGCAGATAGTTATGTGTGAAAGCAGTATTAGTAAATGTGTACAATCATTTATTTACACAGTATCTTAGAATGCAGTGGAGCAAATTGTATTTTTAAAAAAACGCTTGCTGTATAGAGCATAGTTGTTGATTCAGTTTTGAAGATAGATTAATTTCAAGGTTGCTGAAATGTAGGATATCTTAAACTTAGGGTCTGTTTAATCCCCTTCTTCTTACCTTCTGCTTCCCCTTCCCTTTACCTTCTCTTCCCCTTCCCTTCCGCTTTCCCGAAAGCCTATAGCAGTTCCTGCCCGCAGGCAGTCACCCATCGCAGTACTAACCGGGCCCGTCATAGAGTAACTTCGTTTCAGCCGAAACGCGTTAACAACTACGCCACCAAAGCCAGTACCGTGGCGCCGCCCTTGTGAATGATATAGACTTGTCCAGGCCGAAAGCGCCAAAAAATCCATAAAACCCCCTATTTTGGCGTTCAAGGTCATTGAATTCGGCACAAATCGAAAGCCAGTATATGATTTCCTATTAGTGATTAATAGTAACCTAGGCCTTATCTCGCACCGTTACTGAGATACAGCGAGTTAATGGCCCAAAATCGCAAATTTTGTCTACCCCTCTCTCATTTACCGCCCTCGTTTGGGGTGACCCCCTTCGAATTTATGAATAAAAAAGCTTTACGGTTCCTGAAACTAGAGTCTTCCGGGCAGCCGACGGTAAAAATTTGGTGATTCTAGCTTGGACCGCTTTTGCCTGATCCACCCGTGTGACAGACAGACGGACGGGCAGAATTGCGATGGCTAAGACGCGCTGAAAGCAGAGCTGCTTTCGCGCGTAAAAACACATACCTTGCTCTATAAATAGATAGCTCGTTGTGCTATCCAGCTAAAAAAAATCTATTTATAGAAAGTGCTTGTTGCAAAGTATAATATTAACTTTTTAATCATTACAAAATAAATAACATGATTTAGTAAACACGTAAAATTTGTATAATTAACGTGTTATTTCAAAAAAAATTAGCAGCATTGCATGATTACACGATAACACGAGTTGAGTTGCGAACATTGCCGATCTTGAAGTAAACAAACGGCGGACGGGTTCGCCTCCGGTTTTAACCGGTCACGAAAGCGTGACTATTTGAATGATGGAAATTTTTATGAGCGCATACGATGAGAATGCATAGTTACTTTTATGTTATTTGATAATATTTAACGATTTATTGGATCTGTTGGACTGCCGGTTAGGTGATCGAGGTAGGCGGCCATGTTTGTTGTCATTAGTTGCAGCGTCAACAACTTGTCAACCAACGGCTGGGCATAGCACGTGTGCGAGAAAAATATCTGCTCTGTCAAAATACTGATATTGCCATACTCACGTTTATCTAAGTTTTAAAGCAGCCATTGCTTTGGCGCTTTTATTGTTCGTCTGAAAGTAAAGTGATCTGTCTTAACGTCTGGAGATCTGATCTCTTGACATTTTGTTTAGACTGGTGTTATGCACACGTCCGGCCGTATGTTTAGAAAAGGACAACGACGTACACGGCCGGCCGTGAAGAAATTCGAAAACTTCTATACACACGGCCGGGTACGACTACAGTTTTTCTCGCCATGTAAAATCTAAAATGTTCATGCTGTCTTACATCAGTAGGCTTTCCTGCGAGACCGTCAAAGGGCTTAGAAGTGCCCCAACGACAAACTTTTCTGGCTTTTGGAACTTCGCCGAGGGAACTTGCAGCTCTACCCGTAGATCCCCTAGTTGGATTTGGGGAAAAGTAGAAGGTAATTGCATGAAATGAAATATAGAAAGAAGAGGAAAAGAAAGAGGGAATAGAAAGAGGAAGAAACTTAAAGAGTGCCCCAGTGACAAATTCCTGGCTACTTCTATGCCTGTGTGTAAGATCAACTTGATCACTTTGGCCTGCCAAGTCACTCGCATTGAGCTCGCAAAGTCAATTATCACCCACCGACAATGTCTCCCATTTTGGTCACAGGGCCATCATTTAGAAGGGGTGGAGAGGTCTATGGATCCTCCAAGGAATAGAGATTTTATTTTTTTTCCTGTAAATCGTACATTTACAAGAAAAGCCCAGCTAACTCAAAGGGGAACATGCAACAGCGGTGCAGGTTTGAAAGCCCAGTAAAACAAAATCTAAGTTCACCCATCCTAGCAACTATGGTTTTTACAGTTGCCAGAGGGGGCCAGACAACCAGCGACTAATTATCTATAGTGTTTTACTCGTACTCGCCAGAGGGCGTGATCTGTCTCGCTCAGCCAATGCCGTGTCGGCTGGAAATTGCAAATTTTCCCTAGCCCCTTCTAATTTAGCGCCCTTGCTCGGGGTGACCCCTTTCGAATTTATGACAAAAGCTTTACTGATCCTGAAACTAGAGTCTTCCAGGCAGCCAATGGTGAAGATTTGGTGATCCTAGCTTGCACTGTTTTTGACTGATCCACCTGTGTGATGGACAGATGGACAGACAGACAGAACTGCGATGGCTAAGACACACTACAGCAGTAGCTGCTGTTGCATGTAAAAAACAGTGTTACTGCTGCAAGAACAATACTTTATGTGGACTGTACGCCCACAAATTACTGAGACCCCCCAATGATTATTGAAATGATGCCACTATTCGGTCATCATTTGTCACTATTGTTTAAACCACATTAAATTTCGTCAGTTGATTCTCACAAAAATGATTAAAATTTTTGCCATTGGACATCATATTTTGCAGCAAAAATGCACCAAATTCGACTTCAGATTGACCTGCATTTTGTTAAGATTTTTATGAGCAAACATAAATGGAATTTTATTGCGTGGCTTCACTTTGCTTTACATTTTGTGTATGAACACTTGCACTGTTATTCTTGTCCCTTATTGGATTAAATGTTCAAAAAATAACAAAAAAATGTCTTGTGCAACTTAAGTACAATTGCCTATCAAGAAATGTAGCAGTGTTTAAAAAATTGAACATCACAGACTTTTGACAAAATAATAAGTCAGTGAAACTGAATGTCCACTGCAGGTAACATCCGTCACGCAACAGGTTTTGAAACGCTGTGATGAAAGTAGGGAATCAGTTTCCAACACACTTACATATTTCATGTACTTAGGTGTAATAAACTATATGACACCTAAACAGACCACTGCCAACATTCACAGACTGTTTTCAAGTGAAGCATCTCAAGCAAAAGAACTGCGCACGTAACATCCCTCACGATGGAATTGCCCAAATCTTCTCTTTTTTAGTCGCATTTGTGTAAGTACCCAACTCTTTTAGCATGTTTTAAACTTTTTTCAACGTTTTTTTTATTTTTTAAAAATGTCTATTGAAAAAAAATTATCGAAAGCTTTGGAAAGTATTTTTGAAACCACAGAAACAAATTAATGTAGTGGTAGTTTACTTAGTCTGGTGGTACTTGGTTTTATGACCACATGGCTGAATTGAAATTGAATAAGTTTTCCTTTTTTTAGTTTCAGCCAAATTCTGTACCTACAGCATTAAGCATTAGGCAAAAAATTGGACAAATTAGGGCTATCCTTTTTTATTCAAAGTTTTAATTTAAAATTTTTTTTCTTGAACGTTTTAACATATATGCCAAGTTTGGGCTCATGTTTTACTTAAAAACAATTTTACAGCTTAAATGACATAAAATACAGTTTTTGTATTTAAAAAGACGGAAAAGACTCTAATTAAGAAGAAACAAAATAACTACAAATTTTCAGTTCAGAAACTCAAACTTTGCTCTACAGAATTTACGCAGGCACTGTATACATGCACAATGCAGTTCTCACACGCTGAAATGCAGGAAGGCTTGAGTGATTGAATTTCGTGGTTATAGTCAGGGTTATTTTAGTTCACGGTACGTTTAGAGTTATACTGATACTAGCCACTTACCTGTCATTTTACCTCCACTTATCCCCAATAGGAAAATACAATTAAACTTTGTTTAGTAGTTTTAGTACTTCTGTGCAAACTTTATATGGTGATTGGTGACGCTTAATGCTTACGTTAAACAATCAGAATGAGTGTTACAGTTTTAAATGTCAAGGTACTACAGAAGTGCAAGACATTAAGATGAAACAACATCTTAAGGAGCTTGGATACTATCAGTTAAAAATGCAATATTTTAAATATGCCTTGATGTGTATTCAGTGTATTGCAGTAGTTGATGACGTAACTACATTGTGAGAAAAAACTACTTTATGTAATGAAAAGTAGAAAGTAGCTAAAAAATCTACTCAGTAGAAGTAGAAAGTAGCCTGGCAAAAAAACTACTTGGGTCTTCTTCTTCGGCATATGGTCAAACTTCAACAAGTTGAAGACTCCTGTCCAGTAGTGGTTGTGGACATGCCGGCAGTGCTGAGTGCGTAAAGAAAAATCATAGAGGATGGGTAGAAAAGTAAAAACTTCTACTTAAGTAGAGTAACGAAGCAGAACTACTTTGTTACTATCCAACACTGATATTAGAGTCAGTTATTTAGATTTGATAACGGCTGTGATGATATGACATTAGCGGTGATATTATAAGCTATAATTGGTAGACTGTCAAATAACTGCGTGGTGCGGTTTATTTCTACAGGGTTCTGCAGCAGCTTGCCGGATGCCTAAGCCGGTTTATTGGTTGATTTGTTGTCAAACTGGGCATCGAGTAATTAACCACACGGGGGATGGAGGAAGCAGCCAAGTTGTTGGACTTCAGTCAGAAGTTGGACATTGGATTGCTGGACAACATCGTTATGTGTATGTACTGCGGAGAGGGACAGCAGGTTGGTCATCATCATTGTCTTTCTTTTCCCTGTGTGATTAGGTGACTGTTTTTATGGGAAATGTTACTGGACTCTTGTATAGGTCTGCAGTCTCCAGCAGGCCTGTAGCAGCATGATTTGGTTTGGATTGGTAGAGCATTTGCAACGAGTGCTGGAGAAAAAAAAACGTGACATAAATGACTAGTTTTGCCCATTTCACTTTAATACCGTTGCTACACTAGCCACGGTATTAGGGTGAGGTTGGCATAAGTAAAGTCATTTACGTCACGTTTCTTTGTAATGTTGCACACCAAACATTATCAAAATTCACCAAGGTTTCACAAAGTTATTAAAAAACAGGAAATATTGTTAGAGTGTCACCAATCTAATGTACTTTTCGCGCGCTTAATTTTCTTTTGTATTTTAAGAGCTTTTTCGTTCCTTTCGGCTTTATTAGAGACCCGGCGTTTAATTGAGACCCGGTTAATATTATACTAATAGTGACTGGTGTTGAGGTCGTTATTGGAAATTGACTCCCTGAAGTTCATAAAATATTGCCCGATTTTAGGAAGTGAAAGGAAAAATTTCCAATAGTGGTCAATGACGCTAGTTGCCATTTGTCTTGTTATACCTCAACGCATGCGTGTATCTGACACCATTACAGAGATATGGCACCTGGAAGATAATGGGGTCACGACCTTGACCTTTTGGCGTCATGTGACGTCATCGGTCACGTTACCATTCAACTCGTGGGGGTCGACATCCTATGAGTGGTCTATAGTGACCGTGCATCTATCTAGCACCATTATGGATATATGGCCGTTTGAATTTCTTCCAGGAAGGCTCTTTCAGGAACAGAGGTAGGTCGTTGGTCGGTTGGTCGGTCAGTCGGTCCTCATTATTACACTGATCTCATATAATCCTCTTTGCTATGTTAGGAACGTAGCACGCAAGGAGTAAAATAAAAGTGGCACATAGTTTTTGAGACATGGTGTAGTTGGAGAAAAGCTATATGCACCCATCCCAACATTTGTACTGCAGCTGCTGAATTGGCTGCTGCAGCTCCGTCTCAAGTGATTCCAAGTTTATTGTTTTAAACATTCAGTCTTTATGTTTTCTATTTGTAACAACTGAAGCACCAGTATTACGTAATGATCAAGCTTATGACATGGTTGTCATCTGTTGTCGTCTTTCTGTCTGTCTGTAATGGACGTACCTTGGCCAATGGGTAGGTCTTAAAGGAAATTTTTTTACACAAATAATTAGATATGTGTCCTAAACCTAGGCATGCAAAATTTCAGCAATTTAGTGCAAGGGAAACATTTTCAAGTGGCATACGCCCTTTCAGATAAAATGAAAATCATTGACCTTGTGTGACCGCGAAGGTCACTGACAACCAGTACGGTCGGCTATCCTAGCATCAGCTGGGCTTCTGATTTGTGTTAACGTGGCAGATGTTATTATATTTCTGTAAATTTGTGCTAGCGACTGGTGTTTGTGTAAATGCCGTATGTGCAGCAACGTTTGGCACAAGAAGTGTTGACTACGTTGAAGGAGCATCCTGACGCATGGACACGAGTCGACACAATACTGGAGTATTCACAGAGCCAGCAGACCAAGTACTATGCACTGCAGATACTGGAGACCGTTATTAAGACTCGCTGGAAAGTGCTGCCTAGAACACAGTGTGAAGGTTCTGTGTCCATTCTTTTCTCTTCTTTTTTTCGACATTCACTTTTGTTATAGTGCCGTCGATAATTGATGTTTTTGTATCAAAAATAAGCTCGCTTTGTCATTGTTTAGCACTGTAGCAGAATTTCCATATTTAATGTTTAATTTTAATAGATTTAGCAATGTTTTAATGAGTTAGAGTTGAGTCATGAATGTTTATCCGATGTAGCAGAGTGATAACTTTGTGCACTGTAGAATGGAAATTCGTGCTGTAAAACATTTACCACACTAGCGTGTTTGTGTGCTACGTACAGGTATAAAGAAGTATATAGTGGGTCTGATAATTAAGACGTCTTCCGATGCCAGTTTGATGGAACGAGAGAAAGTCTATCTTGGCAAGCTCAACGTGATTCTTGTCCAGGCTTGTAGCTCTTCTCATATGCTGGTTGTTATTTCAGTAAGGGCCAATTGATTCATGTCCAAGGTAACTTCTAGGTTACCTAACCTAGGTTATCACAAAACTGGGAGGTTAACTGTGCAAGTTATGTTCGAGATAATCCAGTGAGTTAACCTGCTGATGTGTCGTGAATCAATGCGACAGAGGCTAAACTTTGGAATTTCCGACTTTGAGCTATAGGTTATGTTTAACTTGGATTTGAATCAGTCTGCCCTAACTGTATTTGGCTGTCAAAAATCTCTGATCTGTCTTACATTCTGTAATACACCGTGTCTCAAAATTATTGGTCCCTACAGATAAGTTAATGTAAAATCATTAATACTTGACATATTGTTACAGAATTTGAAACAGTCATTGAGGCAATCATTCTGAACTAGCATTTAAAGTTTGAGCTCAAAGTGGCCACTTCTGGCCTTGATGCAAGCTCTTAGTCTAAGGCGGGTACGCTGCCGCTTGACCCTTTGTCAATAAGAACTTATTGAACGTAAGCTTAACGTAAACAAACTCTGACATCATAATGATGTTACGTTGAAAACACATGGTAGAGTGCGTACGTTATAATGGGCATGACCGTAAGTAATGTTAAGTAACAGTGCAGTGTAAGATATTTCGTTAAAATTCACGAACTACAATCCATATTAGGCGTGTTTGAAGTTGGGGGTCGCTAATTTTGGGACAGGGTGTAGATACCGGAGATAGATGAGAAAGATAGATACCGGTAGTTGGCTTGTTGGTGTATGTATGTAAGAAAGAAAGTGGCAGAATTTTTAAACAGGCACAAATGGGTTGATAAGTATTGTAATAATACTGATGCAGTGATGCTAGTTTTTTGTTAGTACTCACATGGTTGTTTAAAACATCTGCCAGAGAAGTTACATTCTCATAGTGGTCTGTGTATGCAAACACTCAAACAATATGAACAGATTTCAATGCTGCAAGGAAGAATACCTGACTGGTAGCAACACTCATCTGGTTTTTGAAGAGGATTGGAATTCTTTCATTGATGCTTGTTTATTTTTAGGATGCTGACATTGACATTTCAGCAGTGTGTCGCAGCAAGTTAAGGACAGAGTCAAATGAAGCGTATGATAGGCAATAACCGGGGCCTGGAATTTGTGTGAAAGTTTGGATTTTTTTGTGGATCTAGGATCGCTGTGTTCGTGTTGGTGTTGTAGTTAATAGCTGCTGGTATGCTCTGGTGGTGCAGATGCTGAAGTTTGAGTGGCCGCACAATTGGCCGAGTTTCATCGGAGACATTGTCGGCGCCAGCAAGACCAATGAGAGCCTCTGTCAGAATAACATGATCATTCTTAAGCTTCTCAGGTCACTCTGCTAAGAATATAAATTGATCTCAATTACAAATGTTATTTATTTATTTTGTTGCCATTTTGGCAACCACTATTGCCTTTATCGCAGTGATTTTTGTTCGCAGCTAGGTGTCACTGCAGCGAACACTTTGCTGTAGAAATGTTGTCAAAATGAGTAAATTAAGTTTTTAATTTTGATGAATTTTTAAATCTTATTTTGTAATGTTTCAGCCTTTGAGTTTATTCAAAGGTGCTCAGTTATGATTTTTCACTGTTTAGCCAAAGGTGATTGTATTGGAGTCTTTAAATAACCAACATTGGACTGGACTGCTAAGTCTGCCGCATGTACATATGATGATTGATTGTCTGATGTTTTGTTCATGTAACTGCATTGTGTTTTCTCACTGACATAGGTTTGCAAGCATAAGTGTTTAAGCAGTCATGGGGTAGAATGCAAAACTGGGCCTTTTTTCTAGAGCATGATAGCAGCTTCTGTTCTTTTACTATGAAGACATGAATTGCATCCAGTCTATAAAGTTTGTTTGTATTCCCCAAAGATTAGTATGCGGCTTTGGGATAAGTGCGGAAAACTGTCCATTTACGTTGAAGTCCAGAATAGTAATAATGGTGGATGGTACAGCAGCTTGGTCAGTTGTATTGTCTGAGGTCAACTGCGACTCATTAAAGTGAACTTAGGTATGGATGTTGTGATCACATGAAATCATTTATTCTGTAATTTGTAATGTTTTTCCATTAAGCTCCAGGGGCAGCGGCAGGTGGGGGTGAGGGGTGTATAGGGTAGCAGCGGCAAATTGACAGCCACTCAACCTGGACTCCCCTAGCTCTGAAAACCTGGCATCGCCCCTGTTAAGACCCCTATTACAACTGCAATAACACATGCAACTTGCAACAATGCAACTTATTGCATGTAGCATGCAACTTGCAACAAAAGCTATTACAACTGCAATAAAACTTGCAACACTGCAACAAAATGGGCGGAGTATCACCTGCACGA
>Ga0056128_1013007_pt1 | contig 10113 bp, 6 predicted proteins | sample WorMetLIZISLAND2_FD_71113 | JGI IMG/M metagenome (GOLD analysis project Ga0056128, IMG submission 71113) | Marine gutless worms symbiont microbial communities from Max Planck institute for Marine Microbiology, Germany - Olavius geniculatus... ... | reverse complement strand
TAGAAGGCCTAGTCAATCGTGTTTTTCCTGGTCCACCCGCTGGACACGTGACCACGTGACTGTCCTGAGGCCTGGCAATTTTTGAGGGGTCCGTCCAGAAATCGAACCCAGGACCTCTCGTTCTGGTGAAGTTGACCTGAGTCCAACACTCTAACCACTCGGCCACCGAGCTCCATAAATCTGTCAAATCTGTCAGTTAACACTAACTTGACCGGCCAGTTAAGATCCAGAAACCGGCCCTAAGTCTCAGAACCGTGACAGTAGTGATCGAACGGCAACAAAACCATTTTTAATTACTTGAATAATATTCAATCATCAAATAACCACAATTTAATGGAATATTGGAACTCCTACTTCCCAGAAGTTAGTAAACTTAGTTACGTGTCTTCAACACATAACGCACATCAATTCTTTAGCACGTTAAGTTAACTTAATGCATTAAGTCAACAGCTCTATTTTAAACACTTCAGCAGCACAGCACATGTCAAAATGCACTGACGTGGACCGGCTGCATTTTTGTTCAAAGGTTGAGATTGTGGCACTTTATGGCTCATGCTAAATCTGTGCCTTTCAAATTTTCTTATTTATTCACTCACTTACCAGTGCAAATGTTCAGCAACAGCGCATGCCAGTTTCCGCATCATTCATGGCCTATACTCAGAAACATAAACCAACTAAACCATGTTACCTCTTCAGCATCGTTTGTTGTGTCAGTTTGAAGAATGCCGAGGCTTCGGTCAATTTCCACTTTGGCATACGACCGAATCAGAACTCGGTCTACGGAAACATATTCCTAAACCAACAACAATAACAGTTTTATATAACCAGCAGGCCTCCTAGTCCCATTCCATCAAATATTTTTCACAACTCCAAAAACCCTAAAAGTTCAAGACACTGTTCAGGACACTTTCCAGTCAGTTGATCGAGTTAACACAGCAAAAGTGTACAAACAAACAAATAGGTGGAAATTTACAAAAAAGCTCACATTTCTTTAACTGGAGACAATGACAACTTCAAGTGTCGCAAAGTCAGAGTTGCCTCTAAAAATACGACAAATCTACACCAGAATGTCACATCTGTCTACCGGGTGAATATTGTTTTCTGAAATTCTGTAAGGTTTCCAAAATTCTCAAAACAAATCTGCTACGTTTCAATCACTTAAGGACGAGGTCAAAATATGAAAAACCTTGGGAATTCCAGGATGAGTGAAAGACATGTACCAGTAACATTCAATCATTCTATTGGAATTTCTACAACAAATAGACAAATGCTGCTGAAGCTGTGCCTGTGTATGGAGAGACATGACTTTAACTGTCAAATGCACTATTTTCTCATTTCACTATTGTCACAAGTATAACATCGATTTTTGAATGACAAACGTAACTGTTCTGTGTGAAGAAAAAATTCTTTGACTGACTGACCTCAGTGAAAGTGTGATTCCACAGTCGGAAATACATGCGAAGAGCAATGCCACCAGCCGGCTGAATATCTCCGAGAACACACACCATGTGACGACATGCCACGTCCTCATCGTGGCAGTCCTAATAACATGCCAACAATTAACATGCCGACAATCACACAGACAAAAGTATTTGCTGAACCACTGCTTACATGAGCTGGACTCCACAACTTCAGAAGTGGCAGTTGACGAATGGTTTATTTCGTTTATCAGCCAAATTGGTACAATAATAAACAACGATACAGTAGTACATAGACAGACGTGCTAAACGCTGCTGAAATAGTAATACTTGGCCTAATCAAAATGTTCTAAATGAGAAGAAATAAAAGAATTTCAACATTTATAAGTTCTAGCTGGCAGCAGCTTGAATATCTTGGCATGGCACAATCAGCCTGTCACTGAAGAGTCGCGTTTGTCCGCTTGTCAGCTCAGTATAACATGAGCTAATGATACCTCATAACATAACATGCTATATTAGCTCAGTTGGCTAAGTCAGCTCCGAGTAACATGTTACGATGATAAATAGAATATAGAATACACTGATTGATTCAAACGTACAATGCTGACGAGCCTACTGCTCTGTCTAGAAGCTCTTAACGCTCGATGACTGTCGGCCGCACGACGACGTCGTAATAGTTCCGCCGTCGCCTCATCTTCAGCATCAACTGTGCCACTGGTGTGCTCATTAACAGGCTACGCCACAGAGTCACAAACTCACCAACTAAATAGAACATTACTTAGACATACATGCAGAGCATACAATGCCTGACAGCACACTAAACGTTCATTTGACAGTGTAACTTATAGCAAAAATTTGATAAGTCCTTATGCTTGCTTTTGGGTTGTTTCAAAGTGAGTGAGTGAGTGAGTAGGGTTTAACATCCTGCCCGACACAGTATAGGTCATTTTGGGGATGGCCTTTTCAGGCAAAACTGCACATACACATAATAACAGAACAAAAGTTTAACCTCTACAAAAAGTTTATGAAACACAACACACAAAAAAAAACCTGAACCTAAAATTGCAAGAACTGCCGATAATAACTGTGCATATGTAATGGTATTGGCAGTTCTAATAATCTACCCTGTTGACCTCCAGACAATTATCAATCTCATAACACTGCCTATTGGAGTACTCAAGTTGTCTCAAGGTGGTGAATGTTGGTACACATCCTCCAATATCGAAGTTTCAAACAGGCTTGAACTGAAACTATGAAAAACACCTTGAAAAGTATTACAAAAGTACTACAAAACCAAGGCTCTCAATGTGCCAACACCGAGAGAATCATTCATTCCGGGTCTTTATGGTATAACTGCTTATGCATATCAAATCTGCATCAGCATAGCTTTTTAGATCCAGACTAAAAGATAGCATCATCACTTAACACATGCTCATTGAAACCCAGGGTCCCATATAGACTCATGCCACAGGGCTAGTCACGATTAAATAAGGCCCAAAAATTTCCATGCTTCCAATCCAGCAAAACAGTAAGAATGGGAAAATACAAATTTTTATTTCCTGATATGCCACGTAACATTACACAACAAATCACATAAAAACAAAGTAGGCAATACACTGAATGGTACACAACATGAGAACCAAAGTAGAGATACCACAGCATAACAGACCAAATGCAAAAAGCTTTTTTCAGTAAAACTTTGAAAGATAACTATAAACTGTACAGATATTTTTGAGGATCCAATAAAAACTTAAACAAAGGAAATTTTTAGTGATGCACAGCAACTAGAAGGACAGGATTTTTCTGCGCCTAGCCAGTGATCAAACCTTGATTTGCAGCGGGTTGACCCAAGACTTGTCAAAGACGCAGTAACCTTTGCGCTTCTCTCCATCATACTGTCACAGACAAACACATTTATTATATCCACATAAAAAGCTGCAAATTAATCAATAAAAACCTACAGCTACGGAAATAAAACCCAGACAGCGCAGTGTATCATGCAAGGCACACGATAGCAGCATTATCACTTACTTACAACTCCCCAGATACATCTCAACTGGTGACTAAGCAGAGGTGCATTTGAGTTACATAAATAAGCAGCAAGTCAGCGACAATCTGCAACCATTCCCACTCTAGACGAGTTAATAGCAGTAACATGATGACTTCTTACGGGGTACCCCTCTTTTGACGCTTTTGTTCAAAAGAAATCTCTTCACCTAGAAACACGGAATTTGATCGCAAAAAATAGATACTTTCAGCAATCGTACGGCAAAAACCCAGATTCTCTCACCTGGGCTTGATTCAGTATCAGACTGTGACATACAGAACAGACAAGCAAACAAATGAACAGAATCATGACAGCTAGTATGCGCTAAGCATTACGTGCAGTTGCACATAAAAAAACTTAGAAAAAAATCAAACTTTCCCAAATTTTCTGATTGTAAAAAAAATTACAAAAAACTCATGCATAAGTCGATAACCGGACAAAATCTTAGGAAAATCTCAGTAAAATTCTCGGGCAGTTTCGTACACAGGTCATGTGAATCACAATAAACTAGACCTACCAGCACAGGCTCATGCATGAGATAGAGAACATGAGGACCTGGATCACCTTCAGGCACTTCCTTCAAGGCATACGGCCACGTGACTGTCAACGTGGCATTAGGCACCCTGACCTCACCAGCATTTCTCACCTGCAAACATTCAATAACAACTATAGGTAATTACAGCTATACGTAATTACGTATACATAAAAAAACCTACCCAAGCCATAAGGCTCATAGGGCAGCAGCGCTGATCTCTGTTTCTCAGCCCATAGCCAGACACCAGTTCATGTTGCGAGACCACAGACAAAAGATAGCACATTGTGCGGTGTGCCTCTTCACATCACTGGTACTTAGTGCACCTACCAGTATTCACGAAGGAACGGCCAGGCTGAGTTGACATGGAAACAGTTAAATACTGTCAAATAACTTCATATATAACATGTGAAGATAAAAGATCACTGTCACAGCATCAACTGCACAGTGTTCAAATAAAAAAGCACCACTTTCTTTCTACCATATCTCAATCAGATAACAACAAATGTCAAACAAATTTTCAGCAAATGTCTTCGTAGATAAAAGAGTATTAACGGCAATTTCAGAATAAACGTGACAACGATCAGATAAATGTAGTAAAAATCAAGTAAACATTAAAACAAAATTAATATGTAAACATTAAAAGTGACAAGGGCTGGCTTAATATTTACACATAATGTATACTTTCTGCAAAACAGTTAACTAACAGCTTACCTCGTAAGTGTGGACGACTTCGCTGCCTATTTGCTCCTCCGACTTGATCGCACTCTCACCGAGTATTTCACCGCCAAAAGCTACCTGCTGCGGACTAGATCCTCTAACGTCACAAACAATTCAAATCAGTGACTTCCAGGCAGAAAATGTAGCAATTTCCCTCCTCTAAATTTTCATCTGTCTGAAAATATTTTGGTCAGAAAATTTTTCTTCCAAAGCTACAAAATTTAAAAATGAAAAAACACCCCATTTTGATAGAATTTAGGAGCAAAATTAACCTTCTGACCGCCTATAATGTTGTCAAAAATTTGCAGCTGTGTGTTGAAAAGCTGTAAATTCCTGCCTGCCCCCACCCTCCTAGACTTTTTAAACCCATGACACAGCTGATTTAAATGATGGCATTATACATAAAACAAACAATACTAAAATGCAAAAAAATAATATACTAACTCTGTAGCACCATGCCAGAAGCTATGATTCAATAAAAATTACAAGAAACAAAAATCAGAAATCGTGGAGTAAAACTACTCTACAGTACAACATTATGCTCCTAAAGTAAGACACTGAAACAACTGTTTTGAACTTCGACAAATAATTGTGCAAAAAGTCAGTTGGGTACCAACTAGTCAAACTCTGTGGCACTCAAAAATCTGGGTACCCAGCAAGTATTAAAATGGTTATGCATCAATACTCATCTCAGCAGTTAATCCACAGGTGCATATTTTGATACATGACACTAGACCATTAAGACTCTGCATTGCATACTTATGCTGCGCAGAGAGCGATGACATGCTAAAACATGCAGTGAGTACAGACCCTTGGAGAACAAGGTCGGTCTCAATGACAACAATGAACGAGATGTTTGCAACGTTGTCATCCAAGTTTGTGTCAGCACTTGTCCTGATTTACAACAGACATCTATCATCAAATGCCCAGTGACACGCACTGTCCGAAACAGTTGCCACTCGTCAACAGATAATTAACAAGCATTCGACAGAATAACACAAGTCATTCTGCAGCTAAGACCCACAGGGCAGCAATCCTTTTCTCAGCGAGACACCAGCTTACATTGTGAGACCACAAATATGAATGCAGCGTGTATGTTTACACACCACTATTACTGATACTCATTGCACATACCCACAGAGGGATGGCCAGGCTGAGTTGACCTGGGTGGCTGGTTACACACCTCATACCAAAATGGCTTACCTGTCCAGTGCCCACAGTCAGACACCAATCCAGGTAACGACTCGACGCAGTATAGAGTAACTTTGTTGTTAGTCTGTCCTAGATGAATTCCTACCTTAAAATCAAAAAAGAGCTGAAGAAGCAAAACCAGTACAAATGTAAACAGTGTGCAAATTCTTAGCTCAAAACATCAAAGTTCAAAGTCAGCAGAAATCCGAAACTACAAAAAAATCTCACATAGTGTGCTCATCTACGGCTAGCAACTTGCAGCATGCTCGCAAGTTCACCAGATGCAATATGAAAATATAAAAGCAAAGTAGACTTTCCAAAAAAATCCCAAATATGTAAGTGCTGTATGTCAACAGCTAAAAAAACGATTGCATATATGTTGGCATTAGGTCAAAATATTTTTCAAGGTTCACTAACTACTTAATCCTAATAAACAGTAATTCTGAGTAGCTGGAAGTAACCTACAAATTACTGCAGTTACTCTTTCCACCTAAAGTGCAATTTCAAACAAGCAACAGTAAATACTGCATCTATTCATACAGAAACTGTAGGAAATGTTGTGCTACTGACGTGGTGACATTGACAGCAATGTTGAGTGGAGTGCGAGTGGCTGGTAGATTACTTGTATCAAGACGAACTTGAGTCGTCACCGTCGTCTCCTGTCTCAATGGGTTGCCAATGGCACACTGCACCAGCCGGCTGGATGATGACAGACTGCACGAAGGCGCACTGCCCTACATCAACAAACAAACAAAACATAAAATGCAGCACGGATACCAGTTCAACATGCTTACAACAGTGACAACACAATCAGTTCACTCGCTAACATAATGTAAAGTAGTTCTCAAGCCATAAAGTTCTTGGATGGCGCTGACCTCTATTTCCTTAGCCCTCACTAAGTCACACATTAGTTTATCAAAAAGGCCAGTGCATTGCACTATGTGCCTGTTTACAGCCTAGCTTTTGCTAGTACTCATAATGCCTACACATGGATGAATAGCTACGTTGAGTTGACCTGGACGGCTCGGTCACATATCAGAATGGCATACCTGTGAATTTCCACTCATCTCGGCACTAACTGCTTGACAAAAACTGTACTTCACTAATCACATGCAATTAGCTCAGTCAGCAGTGATGTACAACTCGAGTCTGGCAATAAACTTGAGTCAAACTCCAGTCCTTATTTTTCCGGACTGGGACTGAACACTTGTAATTCTAACCCACTGGGCTCAGCTATTGCTAGACCAAACCACCAACCTTCCACTACTTACTAAAGTGAAAAAATATTATCAGCAAATGCAGCTAAGTATGGTCGAGAAGTTACACAACAGCAGCAGATATGACAAACAATCAATGACAGGCAATCAGCCACTTAGAAAAGACAAAAACAAGCACAAATATTCAAAACAAGGTGTTAAAAAGGCATCGCACTTGATTGCCAGTGCCGATGTAGTCAAGGTCTGGGGGTAGAACAATGGACAGCATTGCAAGATGAGCTTCTTCGCCACCATTATAGACGTCGACTCTTAGCATCATCTCTTGCTCCGGACCCACTATCAGCTTGTACACACCTGTCTCCGCATCACTGCACAATCACACTCAACGTGCTTCAACAATGAGCCATGTCTGCGTCAGCCACACATGGTTTTTCAAACCATCTGGATGACACACTGAGATGTTCCAACTTCCCGGACGTGACTTCCATGAGACATGACCAACGTCCCATCCACGACTTCTCCAAAACCGGTCATTAACTTTTCTGTAACTCCAATTACACGTGACATTTTATGTGACATTTATATAATATGCATTGTGTGTGTACTGACGTAATCCAGCTTTTTGGCTGCACCGCTAATAAATGTTCAATCATTAGAAATGGTATATGGCCCTGAGCAAACGAAGTGTGCCAGGAAATGCAGAACAGTTTCCACATTTTGACAACACCAAGTCACACATTCTGACCATCACATTGTATATTATTATAAATAGGAGTTTTGATAAAATTTTCACATGACTATCTTTGTAAATCTAATGTAAATCTAAAAACAGTTTGATACAGCGCCACTGCCACTGGTGCAAATCAGAAGTGTTGTGGTAGCACCAAATTGTCTCAAGTGCGGTAGGCTAAAAACTCAAGTCCGTTTAAAGTCTGGATTGAAATAAACCTAGACAACTAGCAGATAAAAGTGTTAGCAGACAGTTTAGTTAGTTAAAACTTACTACATTGTGTCTCAAAAAAAATCCCCAACATTTTCAATTGTAACTTCAAGAAAAGTTATCAGATTGTAATAATTTCTGGTGTGAATATTCCTGACCAGACTTGCCATCAAATGACCGTTCAGCTTCCCACTTCATCCAACGTTTGCTTCTGCACTACCAAGGGAATGCAGACCAAGTGAAATATGCATTGAAATATGCAAAAACATGAAAAAAACATCCCCGACATTATGGATCATAACTTGAAGAAACATCAACAGATTTTAATAATTTTTGGTATAAATATTTCTGACACCACTGGCTGTTGAATGATTGTTTAAGTTCCCATCCCACCCAACTTCTGCTCTTGCACTACCTGGGGAAAACCGACCAAGCAAATCATGTGTTAAAATAAACGAAAAAACTTCAGCAGATTCTATCTATCCAGATCTCTGGCCCCCAACAACCAGTCGATTACAAGGTTTGACTGTCATGCAGCCGTGTGTCTACCAGATGACGTTCCAGAATGTTTATGAATTCAAGAAGTGACTGCTGAAGTCTGGATTAGTCTGAAGCAGAACGTTATCGATACTGCTGTCAATGAATGCGAAAAGCATCTCCATGCATGTGTTCGCACAATGCGCCAGTATTTCGAGCAATTTTGCTGTAAGCAGTTGAAAAATAAAACAATTGGATGAAATGTCAGCCACAGTGTCAAGAAAGTTAACAAAATATGTTTTTCTGCGTTATTTAGATTAAGCAATAATACTGCATTGGGTCAAAAAACAATATTTCGTTGGTTCTGTTTTCCCCAGGTAGTGCACAAAAAGATTTTGGGTGAGGTGGAAAATTAAACATTTATTCAATGGCAAGTTGTCGCAGGAATATTCGTACCAAAAATTATTGAAATCTGGTAATCCTTCTTCAAGTTGCAATCGAAAATGTTCCGAATGTTTTTTTTTGAGACACAGTGTAGCTGATAGCTAATGGTTGTTCCAAAAACACACTGTAACCAATTAGTTAATGCCAAAGTTAACTGACCAGTTAAGAATTATAAACCAACTTTAAGAACAAAAAATATTGAAATGCACACGTACCGTGGGATGGAGAGAGAAGGTAAGAGAGACAGACTGCTGGAACAAATATGGTCCTCACCACACTTGTGTGCAAAGTTCACCTAAAACAACAGAGTTCCATGTTACTTTTCGTAAGACGCATATAAACTATGCAGTTGGTTTAACATATTACTCCGATGTGCTCATCATGTAAATACTATGCACACTGCACACTTCTCAATAAAATTTTCTGGAACAAATAAAGCAAAACAATCTACTTGGCTGTCTACCATGTCATATTTTGAGATTCTGATTTTCGAAATAATTTTCATTGTCGTATTTCTTATTGATTCATAGCAAGCAAAAACACCATAAGTCTACACTGCTGTTTTTTTAAAATGTGATCATCTTGCTAATGTCTCTTGTCTTCTGCTTACCATTGTGCCACATAAATGAAAAACAAAACATAGTGTGCAAGCAATTCATGCGCTATGTGAGTTCCTTCACCAGTGACCTGTTGCTCAATGCAGCTTCAGCCTAAGACAAAAAATAGGCAAGAACATCAGCCTCTCACCATACTCTACCAACATGCAAAGTTTCATCTTCAGACCTACTGTATAATAATAACAACACCGATGCCAATGTTTATGGTGCTGTCAACATGGCACGGCCATTTCGAGAGTTCACCCAGTTCATTTGAGTGAATGTAGCACGAGCGCCAGGTGGCTGCCGACCTTTAGACCAAGCCGATCAGCTTGAGCCAATAGATCCGCCGGTAGGCAGCTACAGAAATTACATCCACCATCGCCATTTATTATTACTCAGCTAGACAGCTGATACTCATTTTACCATCCCACGGAGGGTAGAAGGCTGAGTCGACCTAGCTGGCAGGCTTCGCACCAAGATGGTTTACCTGCCCGCAGGCAGTCACCCATCGCAGTACTAACCGGGCCC
>Ga0056128_1013005_pt1 | contig 10113 bp, 7 predicted proteins | sample WorMetLIZISLAND2_FD_71113 | JGI IMG/M metagenome (GOLD analysis project Ga0056128, IMG submission 71113) | Marine gutless worms symbiont microbial communities from Max Planck institute for Marine Microbiology, Germany - Olavius geniculatus... ... | reverse complement strand
TGTTGAATATTTTTCTTTTTTGTTAACAATGTTATAATATTTGTATTGAATACTGAACACTAGGCTTAACGTACTTAGGCTCCTTGTAAAGAAATCATGTGTTCATTTATTGAAAAAAATAATTTTTTAAAACATTTTGTCTAAAAATTATAAAAAGCCTCGCGCATCAGCATAACTAGCTGGGAGTTCTAGACCCCCTTAGCTGTCTGTGGGCCTTAAAACGTAAAAGATCCAGTGTTAGGCCTAATTTTGGGGGCTGCCTCGTAGGGTGTTTTTGGTTACATACAATATCTTACTGCTGTTTGCCAGTGAAATTAAATTGTTAAGTAATAACATCTCTCATGCAGTCATTAAATTTTACACATATTTTGCCTGCTGCTTCAATTATCGTCAGCTTTTTTGGGCTTTGCTTTCAGACCCCCGCAGATTCTCTGTTTTTGTCCCTAGACACCCTGAAACTTCCACTTCGCCCGTAGGCCTGTACTCTACTGGACTCACGAATCAATGCGCATGGGGTTCCGTGAGTGACCTTCACGCTTGTGTTGGGTTCCGCGGCATCAAAAAGGTTGAAAAACACTGCTCTAACCACTAGGTCTCTTGCACCTAAACCAGAACACTTGTGTGATGTTAATTAGGAAAGAAATTTGTTTTATGCTTCTTGCTCTTGCTTAAGAGTCAACTGTGTGATTGCTGTGTGCAGATAAAAAGCCGTGGCGGAAGTATTTCAGCTTCACAAAGCATGCTGAATACTGCAGACTCAGAGTGTGTGGATGCCATGGCTGATGTATTGGTTGCCAGTAGCTCCGATGACCATGAACTGCCACTGGTCGATATGTTACCTGATGCTCCATTGGCTCAAAGCGATCACTTGTACTGTAGACCTGAGGCAACAGCTGATGACAGTGATGAGCAGACATCACCAACAGACCAGACAGTACAGGCGGTGCTGAAAGACAGTGTCACAGATATTCGGTCTCCGATACAACGGTCATCAGTGTATTGTGTCAAGAGTGAAACTCAACAGTTAGATAATGAACTGTCGACCTTGTTCTACCCTGCATCTTGTAGTTACAGCTCGTCAGATGATACAAGCAACCACACGAAGTTCGATCTGTCACATTGTTCGAGTGCTGCAGCAGTGCAGTCATTAGATTCAGTAGTGTCAGTGGAATTGGACGTTGCCGACACTGAGGACGTGTCGCTGGGAAGTTCTGAAACATCAGGCCTTTTTGTCAGTGGCTGCAGCACTGTGTTACAAGATGATGAGGCAAGCTGTGGTGTTACACAGTTGGCTGATGGTGCTAAGGGCTTGGTGACTGCCAGTGAGGTAGTTGATCAGTCCGGGGGTAGATCGGTAGAGCTGGAGTGCCAATGTGGAGCTCAGTGCAGTGATCCTGCTGTCAAGCTGCATGTCGTCGAGTGTCAGAGATGTCACTCGTACCAACACGCAACATGCGTCAACTATGACCTCACCGACCCATTCCGAGGCAACTACCTCTGCCCTCACTGTCATGTTATCGAGGTCCGCCATTTTTACACTTACGTTTTTTTGAGTTAACAGTTCTGCTTTTATAAATGCACTCACAAAGAAACACAATTAGTCAATGTTTTTATCTGGTTTTGTAGACAGTTTAAAATGTTAGCGTTTGCAATGTACGACCACAATCTTTATCCCAGTGTTTAATGTTTTGAAGCATCCATGCAGTCTGTTGAAGTTGTATAATTTTCTTATTAGATCACAGTATAGATCTGTTCATAGATCTGTCTAGTGTCTATCTGATCAGTGTTCAGCTGTGTTGCACAAACATTTAACTGACTAAAAGGTGTAAGAAAAGCAAGATTTTTGTGAATGTTTTCAGGGCAGGAATAAAAAACTTTTTTGTTTTTCCCATCAGTGCATTTTTTGAAACCATCGAGAGATTTTTTTCTATAGTTTATTGCATCTGGTTCAACCGTGGCAACAGTGCTGTTGTGTGTGTTTCAGCCTCCGGTGTCCAGTGGTGCTACGTTGATTGTCGCTCCTCACTCGATAACACATCAGTGGGTCGATGAAGTACTCAGACACGTCGCTGTCGATGCACTGCAGATATTTGTGAGTCATTTGTCATCTTACTTGAATTGTTTTTACACTTTTTGTCAAACATTTTTGGTGTCTGATGAGCAAGTGTTCTTTGTGATATGAAAAAGTAATTTGAAATTTGTTTTGACACTTATAACTGCATAAATGATAGATTAAGTTGTCTGACTGTCAGAGACATTTGATTCTTTTTGTTGGCTCTTCTAAATGCTGTTTAATACAAGAAATTTGAGCTAAGGCTCACGAGACGCGCAAAAGCCTATAGCAGTTCCTGTTCGCAAACTGTCAGTATATCTCCAGCTGTTTTCACGAAAGACTGGCCAACAACGGTAAAATAACGACTTTTTGGGGGTACCGCTTTTTGATGCTCTTGTGCACAGGTTTTCTTGAACCTAGAAAATAGAGACTTAGACCGTCAAAATCTACGTTCAATGCTAAAAATTTCATACACAGCTTGTTTATGTCTGTCTCATATGGTTTCAGCGCAATTCGCTCTTGAAAAGAGTCTTGCAGCCCAAAATTGCCAAAAAAATCCGTAAAACCCCTATTTAAGCGTTCAAGATCATCCAAGGTCATTGAAGTCAGTGGCAATCGTGAGCCAGGGTACGACTTCCGATTAGTGATTAATAGTAACCTAGGCCCTATCTCACACTTTTACTGAGATACAGCGACTTATTCGCCAAAAATTGCAAATTTTGCCCACCCCCTCTCATTTAGCACCCTTGTTCGGGGTGACCCCCTTCGAATTTATCTAAAAGCTTTACGGTTACTGAAACTAGAGTCTTCTGGGCAGCCAACGGTGAAGATTTGGTAATTCTAGCTTGCACCGTTTTTGACTGATCCACCTGTGTGATTTACGGACAGACAGACAGACAGAATTGCGATGGCTAAGACACGCTGAAAAGCTGCTTTCGCGCGTAAAAAATTACTTTTGGCATTTTACTATTTACTGTTTTACTTGCATTAGAAACTTTTTGTGCCTCTGCACTGTAACGACTACTATTGTTTGTACTGTATATTTTTTTCATAAAGTGTAGATATTTTGTTGATATTTTTTACGCTTATTTTGGCTTTAAACACGGATCAATAATACCATCTGTCAACTTGTGTGGGTTTGCCTTAATATTTGAACTGTGTTATTTGGCACTATTTTTAGTTGATTTGACGGATCTTTATGTTGTCTAAGTTATTGAATTTTTATCCTTGAAACTATGCACATTGTGCTGTTGGTAGTGCATTGCACTGTGTGACGATGATGTGCAATAAACAGGCGTACACAGGTGTTAATAGACTTGGATACATTCAGCCACAGACTTTGGCCAGACAGGACATTGTCATAACATCGTATGAAACCCTGCGCAAAGAGATTGACTACGTAGACTTGCCTCACACTAAAAGTCAGCAGTGCTACTCATCTCTGATATGCAGTGCAGTCATTAGATTGTCAGTGGTTGCTTTGTTGGATAATCTTGCTTGCTTCACTTCTTAGTTTTGTTTTGCATGATGTGCTCATTTATGGCATTATCATCTGCTTTGGTAGTTAATATGTTTCAGATTGGGCTTTTGTGACAAGTAATTTATATTTTTGTAAGCATCAGCCCTGTGAGATGTATCTTAGTCTTCTGTTGTTTTGGGACTGCTGCTGTGAGCATGGCCAGCAGAATTTATATGAAAAATAAGGGGATTTTTTATTACTGTCACTGATTCCGTGCCAAGTCTCCAAGCTATTTTTTATGCTGAATGGTGGGCCAGTAATAATTAAGCCACCCTATATATCGTGAAACGGTCTAGAGATTCACGAGATTTTTGTTTGCCTTTAGTAATGAGTGTACTACTATATTGGCTTATTGTTTATTTTATACAGAAAATGACACACAATGTACCAAAAAAGTCGATTGATGCAAATCAATGAGTATCTGAATTGGTACCAGTTACGCAGAAGGCAAATAAGTGAAGCTGAAATGTTTGGGTTACAAGTCATTGAATTCTGCCAGAATTTGGTTATGGTACTTTTTCTTGTTCCATGCAGAATTGTGGAATTTTGCTCGTTGATGATTGCTGATTCTGCTTTTCAAAAAGTATTTTGACTGTTAGATTTGTTGTGCTGTGTGTAGGTGAGGGAGTAAGAAGATTGCGACACACGAAGCGTTTTATGGCCATTCCATCGCCATTGCCAGCTGTACAGTGGTGGAGGGTCAGTAATAATATCATTTCAGAGAGCCGATTTCTTTCTACCATTTTGCCGAATGAGTAGATGTTGGCTGTTATGAATTGTCTGATGTATAGTAAAGGAAGGAAGATGTCCACACAAACAGCTAGGTTTGATGATGAGTAACCTCATTGTCTTTGTGTGTGTTTGAGCTAGCAAGCAGTAAACTCAGTTGACCTAGCAAACAGTTCATTAACAGCCAGCACCTTTAACCAACTAGGTCAGTGTGCTGTCAGTTCTGGTAACTCTTACGGTGAGCTCAGAGTTTTTTGCTGGCGTTGGCCGTCACTATCGCTATTACTAATTTTTCCCTTCCCAAAGAGGACGGCTAGGCCGAGTTGCTTGGGTTATTTAGTTGAATGCGAAGACTCATAAACAGCCACCCATGTCGGTACTAAAAAACCTACTCGATGTACAGTAACTTACTGATGTGACCAATTAACCACGACTCCTCACTAAGCTGCCAGCCCAGAGTAGAGTGGTTGGGCTGAAATGGTGAATACTGTGCATTGCCTCTGTTATCATTTTGTCTTTTGTCTGTTACTGATACTGCAACAGATTTGCACTGGCATTTACTGCAGTTAATTGTATGTTAATGGCTGCCGGATATTTAAATATTGTCGTTGTTGAAATAGTTGTGAAGTGTTTTCTGCCCACTACCCGGCATTTGCTGATGATTTGGACTTGTGTGCAGATTTGCTTAGATGAAGCACAGATGGTCGAATGTACTACAACTAAGGTTTACACTGTGTACAGTATATTGTAATTTTCAAGAGTACATTTTATTATGTTTAGAAATAGCATTCTGTTGTGAAGCATTGTATTATTTTATTATTATATGCCAGCAGGAGGCTGATATTAAAGGTAACATGGCTAGGGAGGTAACGTCGAGGTTAATGGAAACTATTGACATCCAACGGTTGAGTTTATGATAAACTATGTTACTACTTGATTGAATTAAAAATTGTTGGTTAAGTTGTTGATACTTTAGCGATCACTGTTACCTTTCTTTGAGCAATTTTGGATTTTCAGTTTCAGTGAAGACAGCAGGCATTACTGAACTGATAAAGGTGAATTCTTATAACTTATGAGCATATCCATAGTAGGGTTATAATTTTTTGAAAAAGCAGCAAAGGGGTTCCACAGTTACAGGACCCCCCAAATGCCATCTCTTAAACTTAATGCTCATCACTCTTAGAACAGCATCAGCACTACTGTGCTGCACTATGATTTAGTTATCTGCATGCTGACTACAGAGCTCAGGGATGCAAGGGTATGTTAAGCTCAGTGACATGCATTTTTCATGTCGTCTGACAGTTATTGTGTACTTGTCATTCACGTAGACTGCTGAGATGGCACTACGGCTGTCATCAATCAACAGGTGGTGTGTCACTGGCACTCCAATACAGAAGGGTATTGATGGTAAGTTCTCATGCCTTGTTATATGTAGCTAAATGCTGTTGAGAAACTGTTTAATATCATCATTGTGATCTTGTGGTCGTGTTCACAATGTTCGAGTTCTCTGCTGTTGACTGTTGCAGTACGAATCTCACAGTTTCTCAGTGTCTGATCCTGCAGCCTGGAACTCCCTACCAACAGCTATCCAAGACTTATCCTCATTATGGCTTTGTGGCATAATAGTTACCACACTGGACTTTCGATCAAAAGGTCATCAGTTTGACTTCCGGTTGGGTTGCCATAAAGTGGTTGCTACTTGGATAGGTGACTGTCTAAAGTCAACTCAGTCTCCCATCCCTCTGGGTAAGTAAATCAAATACTGTACTGGCCTGCTTGGCTGGGTTTAAGATGGGCTGGCAGTGTTAAGTTGTGTTAGCTTGTTCGTGATAGCTTAGCTGTGAAAATGGGGGAACAGAAATTTTCCTATAGAACTGAGTGGAACTGAGCTGATGTGTGTAACTCGTTGATCGTTGATGACTGGTTTAGTTCTATTATCATTTTATGTGTTTGATTGCTGTACATTTTTACTATGGTAAAATCGACTGAAGAAGAAGAAGATTTCATATAGACAGCTAGGTCTACTGCATGGGAGCTCATGTCTTTTTTCACTTTGAGCCAGTAAGGATCAGACCCAGTTAAGCTAGCATACAACCTTAAGTCAGTCGGATGGCCAGTTCTGATTAACAACCATCGCCTTTAACCAGCTGGATCAGTATGCCCGTAGTTCTGGAAACAGGACCTACTGTTACGCAGAACATTGACTGAAGTCGCACTGATATTGTCTGCACAATGCACTGAAGCCTGTGCAAGTGCAGTTAGATGGTGCTGTGGTCAGATCTGTACGGCTTGCTGTTGTTCCTCGGAGTTGACCCATACTGGCAGAAGTTCTGGTGGAACAAGTTGCTGATTGAGCCGTTCAACGTTGGCATGAAGCAGCCACTGTATGCTGCTGTGTCGGATGTACTGTGGAGGACGGCTAAGGATGATGTAATTGATCAGGTACGTCCACTTACTGCATTTGTCACTCAGAATTACTTAACCTTTCTCAATTACATTACTTTACATTACAGATTTTTAATGTGGCCTAAGTAAAAAAAACTGCTAGGACAATTGCATCTCTCTGAGCTGCAAATTTTTTTCCTTCTTTGCACTTGCTTTACCTGTGAGCAGTTGGACCTAAGTATTTTTACATAAGTTAATTTTTACTCACATCATTAGCTGTGATAAATTTTAAAGGATTAATCATATTTCTCAGTTAGTGTCATACAAACTGTGTTTTGCGTAACTGCTGCACCTGCTTCATCTGATATATCGTCAACAAATGACTGTGATTTTTTTTCCCAGAAAACATGAATATTTTACTCTGTCTACAAGACTGAGTGAAAACATTCACTGATTGTGTTTCACTTTTAGTGCACTTGTGAAAGGAGAGCTGTTAATTCTATAACGAGAAGAAGTTGGTAAACGAGGACAATTTTTCTTGGACAATTACCAATGACCACTGCTAGTTTTAATCATAGTTAACGAGCGATTAGTCATTAATTGGTGTAAAACTAACTACTAAAATTTTTAAATTTTTGCATGTGTGGATTTAAGTTGCCTGTGAATGTTAAAATTTTTTTGGTGTATTTGATGATACACTTTCGCTTTATGTTATCGTGTTGTTTTCAGATATCTTTGCCAACACAGACTTTTCAGACTCATTGGTTGACCTTCTCTCCAGTTGAAGAGCATTTCTATCGTCAGCAGTATTACGTCTGTGCACGAGAAGCTATGATTGTAACTATACTTTTCATTTCTTGCACTTCAGTGTGCTGCCTGTTCTGTTGCAAAGTCTGAGTAGCAGTTGCAGTTTAATTTCAGTTGTAGGCTACTTCACATACTTGCTTGCATCTGCACTGCATTTTTGTTCACGTTGCGTAGCTGCTTGGACAGAATAGCACTCGATGTTTATATAAACCTGATGAGACGTTGTGTACTCATCTAGGACTACATCGCTGTAATTATCAGATGTGAAAGATCAAGTGACTATTTGCTTTCGATATAAGTGATGGAATGGAAAAGCTGGTGACCTGTGATATAATGGTAGTTTGTTGTATGCTGACTACCACTGCCATTTGTGCATTGCTGCCAATTACGTTATGTGGTCATCATAATAAGCTGCATTACAGGCCTTGCCTGTCTGTTTGTTTGTCTCTTGTGACTTTAACTCTTCAACCAAAAGGTATAGAAAGACCAAAATTGGTTTGAACTAGAGCTGTCAAAGCGTTAATTTTTTAAACGCATTAACGCACTGCATTAATTTTTTAACACATTAATTAACGCTTTATTAACGCACCCAGGCCTGTCGAGAGGGAGATTAGGGAGTAAGTTTCCTCGGGCTTCACAACATTTAGGGGCCCAGCCTGTTGAATACAGAAAGTTGAAACTGCAGTTAGTTATTGCACAAAAAAACTTCAGATGACAATTTCGAATTTTTGATGAACAAGAACTGACATCATAGCTAGCATAAAAATCTATTGGCCTCTTGTCTGAATAATTATTTATTTACGGTAGTGATGGAATGGCAACTACAGTTTAGTTACTTGAATTTATTCGATTGTCAAATAATCGCAGTTATAAATTATTAGAATTATATGTGCGTTAATCTATTAACGCATTAACGTGTTAATTAATGCGTCAATTTGACAGCTCTAGTTTGAACGTTTCTGAAGGAAGGACCGGAGGAGTAACCGTTCTGCTAGTTATTAGCTCAAAACGTCAAATATCAGGGTAAGAGTTGGGGTGGCAGTGTAGGCATATGGCTTTATAACAATGTCAGCACTTGGCCAACATATTTTACTACTTATGTGTGAACATGTGACATTTGTAGAAGTTGGGTTCGTGGACAGATTCTCAGGTGAAGCTTGATACACTGGATAAATGCACTTTACATCAGGTAAGTGACTGAGGTGTCATGTAATTTATGCAGATAGCTTTTTATAGTGTTATTTTATTTGTTCTCTAGCGTAAACTGTAAGCGTATGCTTCTGAGTGCTGGACGCTCTTGACAACTGACTTGACGAAACTGTAGGTTTTCCAGATTAGCTGTCTCCGCCGAATACTAGGGGTAACCCGACATGACCAGCTATGGAATGATACAATACGCCACCATTGCATGGATCAGCTCACCGTTGGGAAGCAGATTCAGTGGAATCGTCTTCAGTGGTTTGGACATGTGTGCCAAATGGACGATTCCTGCCTGCCGAAACAGCTTCTATGGGCAGAATGTCCGGTTGGTTGGCGCTGTTCTCCTAATGCGCCAAGGAAGGATCTGGTCGCTGTCGGCATGATGACTCATCTCTCCAGGCACCTTTACCCTTCATGGTGGCCGTCAGCATGACAACTGAGCACTGCATATGGCGGGGGTTACGGAACTTATGGTATGCCGTCACCGGCATCAACCGACGTCGTGACCAATTAATCGACCGTGCACATCCAGATGTCTCGTTCATTGCTGGATAAGCACCGATCTGATTCGATCGCTTACTGCTGTCATTATTATTGGATTAGACAGAATTGTTTGCGCTGCAGCATTCATGCAGTAATAATGAGACTAGTTTGCTGTCACTTTTGCATTGTAGAGTAATCAGTAGTTGCAGTAATCATGTACTGGTGTGAACGTTGTTGTTGTTGTTGTTGTTGATGTTGATGTTGCATAGTAATCACTAGTATTTGTAGTAGTCTTAGTGTGAACGTTGTTGTTTGTAATGTCAGTTGCTGAAGCCGTTGGTTCGACTGAGACAAGCCTGCTGTCATCCTCAAGTCGTGCGTGGACGCTACCTACCACTTCAGAAAAGGTATGTTCGTTGTTTTCAGCTCAGTCATCATTACACTATTTTTATAGTCGTATTGATGTTGGGCCCGTCACCAACTTGTAACAGTTGACACACTTTTGTCACACTTTTTCTGCAGTGTTTCGACACTGTTGGCTGGGTGCAGAGATATTTTGCTAACTGAAATTTCGCTGGTTAGATAGCTGATATTAATGTTGTCGTTGAAAGATATTTCCAGTACACTCTGCGTGCTATGTCTGCACGTGGCTTGTGGCGAACAGAAAACATTTCAGCAAATGCTCAAAAGAGTTTCGAAGTTAAGCGTTTCATCTTTCACATATGCCGGAAGACTGTTCCGTGCAGATGGGCCAGCAAAGGAGAATTAATTTTTTTCTGCCAGCAGTTGACTCAGTCAACTCTGACTCAGTCAAAAAAAAAAAAAATTGCCAGGCCTCAGGACAGTCACGTGGTCACGTGTCCAGCGGGTGGACCAGGAAAAACACGATTGACTAGGCCTTCTACTCCGAGCTCATCCATGGAGCTCGGTGGCCGAG
>Ga0056128_1013004_pt1 | contig 10113 bp, 3 predicted proteins | sample WorMetLIZISLAND2_FD_71113 | JGI IMG/M metagenome (GOLD analysis project Ga0056128, IMG submission 71113) | Marine gutless worms symbiont microbial communities from Max Planck institute for Marine Microbiology, Germany - Olavius geniculatus... ... | reverse complement strand
TTGTTAGGCCTATTGGCAATAATAATACCAAATTTCGTGTAGAAAATAAATGGCTTCGGTGTGATAGAACGGAGAGATTTTTTTCCGAACGATGGATTTTGTCCTGTATACAGCAAAAAACGGGATTTATTTTAGCCTACGTAGATTTTGTCCAGGGGAATATCGTTCGAAAGGATTATGTCTATGGCATTATATTCGGGATTCGCTGCGTTCTACGTAACCTGCGTTGATGACTTCGTGACGCCTCTGAGATCATGTCGACAATAATAGAAACTGGGCTTGTTTTATTCATCTGCATAAGTCGCATTTAAAGCAAGGGACAGAATTCATTGAAAGCAAAGTAGCAGTCGTTCAAAGTTGCTTCAAACAAATTGTTGTCGCAGATCACTTCCTGCCATGAAGCGAATTAAGTTTTGCAGGCATATATGCTTTATTTTCTCATGTCTAATACTACGTGTTTGTTTCTGATTATAACTGCGTCTGATCGGGTAAAAACGAAAACTGAAACGGAAATAAAAGGCGAAACCCCGTTTACACGATCGAGCAAACACCGAGCAAACATCAAGCAAATGTATTCAAAATACACGTGCTAATTGCTCGACGTTTGCTAGACGTTTGCTTGATATTTGCTATCATTCATCCAGCTAGCTCGACGAGCTATGGTAATTAGCTTGCTAATTAGGAGAGCGGGCGGGTTGTAATTGGAAGGCCTTTATAACCCGTGATCAGCTGTGGGCTAAGCCTAGGCCTACATTTGAGCCAAGGGCGGGGTTCCATCAGGCCTGCTTGATGTTTGCTCGATGTTTGTTCGATCGTGTAAACCGGCTATAAATCACACTGACAAGCCCCATGTGCACGGTATTATCATCGGCGATATTGTTGTTAAGACCGTCCTTGAGTTTGGGGGTATCTGAGAGTCAGAAGCCAAAAGTACGTTTCACTTTTTTAAGAAAAAAAAGTTATGAATTTTTTATATCCAACGTCACGTTTAAAGCACGTATTTTTGTGTTGCAACGACAGCGAAGTCTCACGCAGCCTCAAGAATAGAGCAATAGAAATAAACTGAATTATTTTAGTTCATTACATTTCTGTCACTACGTACGCGCTTTTAAGAACGAAGACTGAGAGAGAAACTTTTTCAGCTCACTCAACAATTAGCAAATGCTTAATCTATAGTTTCTTGCATATTGGCAGTGCACACGTCATGACTTCGGTTTTTTAACTTTTACGTTCTTTTAATGCAGGCCTACTCTTCTTTTTCCTGTCTACGATTTTAGTCTAATGGCCTAAGCTAGTAAATAGCTTAGGCCTACATGGATAGTTGAAGCAGTTTATTTTGCATGACCTACTAAGTTATCGCCATTCGCCAACATTTTCTGTTTCAGACCTATAATGTTGTCGATTAGCGAAGACGTCGCTGTTACGTTAGTTCGTTTAGGTCGGAGAAATGACTTCGATGCACCCCGTTCGTCCAATGCATGCAGGCTACAGCCAGTTTGGCGTGATTCGTATTTTCTCAGCAGCATTCGCCAGATGGCGCCTCCAGTCCTTCACGGTGCCGTATGAGAGTCGTGAGTCGAGACAGCGGGAGTTCACTGCAGTACAGTAATGCCTAGAACAGCCGAGTGTGGCTTTCAGTGCTTTCGACGACAGTTATTACTAGTTACGACGTGTCCGGGGTGCAGCTTATCCGCTAAAAATACGGCTTAATTACTGCGACACGGTACTTTTCGGCCGTTCTCATAGATTCACGCGGGGAATCATGGAAGTGTATGGTCTGGCCTATTATGTAGGCTAGTCTTAAACTTCAGTAGACTTGCAGAGGTCTGCATTAGGCCTACGTCCGATCTTCGTAGACTAATTGCGTTGGCGGGCTGTTTCCTTCCTTATCCACGCGTTGCTGTTACCTCCGGTAATAGAAAGATATAATAATCATCTTCGTCTGTTTGTCTGTGTGTCTGCCTGTCTGCCAGATCAGGCCTAGGGCCGACTCAAAAATACGACTTGATTTTGATGCAATTTTGAACAGATGTTTGGAGCACGAAACGTGAAGTCGAGTTCGTCCCTGTGCATGTTCGATTTTTTTCTGTGACAATAGTTCACTAATACACGAAAAGTGATCACATAAATTCGAACCTTAGCTTATAAGGACTAAATGTTTTGTGAAAAGAAAACAATCATGCAATTAAAATGCAACCCGTGACGAAATAATAAGTAGGGCCTACTGTTTTTCTCTGATAAGTAGAGTATCGGTGAAAATATGCTGGCTTTAGGGCCTACTATAATCGTTAGAAGCAGGAATTTACGCAGACCTGAGAGTTTGAGAGTTGGGACCCTTGAATATCCGGTGCTTTGAGCTTGCTTAATCTGCATTCATGAATCATGAGCCGCATTTTTTATTGCGGGTGATGTGTTTCGGTAGAGGACCAAGTAGCCTAGTTTTTTTCGCCCCCTCTCTTTGCGAGTTCAACGCAATGAAAAGTGTTCGAGTGTAAACCGGTTACCCATTGGTCCCCCTCTTTGTACCTACTGGCCCCACTGCGTTTGCTCATAGCCGTGTTAATCAGTAGCGTGATACGCCTATTAATCCGGGAACTGTGTCGAGCGACATTGCATGCCGGTTATCGGACAAAGCTTATCCGTATCGCATAGGAAGCCGATTCGTGCATCCTGCCATGGTTCCACGGAATCACGCAAGTCATCGGCCTATACAGCAGAACGGGACAAAAGTAATTACAGCCGGACGAAAGAACAGATACATTTAGCGAGTCTTATATCGATCTTGTCTCGCGCCACGGATCGAACTTTACCGCGCGGACTCTGGAGTGAATGGTAATCAATGAACTGGTATGCGTAGGGGCCTAGTATTCGCGACGGCGGCTGCTGCTGCGGCGGCGAATGCATGTTCGCTGCGTGCGCGTCACTGTCGATTCCGTGAATATTGTCTATGAGAGATATTGTTCAGTTGGCTTAGCCAGCTATGGAACAGGCCTGCTGGGGTACGTCCCCCATAGGCTGGTCACTTCCAAGTGTTCGGTGTTTCAGATCACTCTGCCGTTCGACTCCATGTTGTTGCCTATCCATACAGTACACGCTTCTCTCTCCCATAACTGTCTGTTTCTGAATTACTGTGTATAGCAGTAAGCCTAGTTGCTGTTCTGTAATATGGTATTGGATATATTTTGGGTTTATTTTTACACGCATCAAGTAATGACGAGTTTTTTTCTCTCATTTCCAGTCTTAAATTTTCAGTGCATTTCTCTCATCTCGGTTCCGGTTAAACCAGTTTTAGTTCTTTTAGTTTATGTACTAGATTAAACAGGCATATCTAGTTCTTCAATACAGTGCAAATTTTCGTCATTTAACATATAGCTTCGTCACTGTTTACTGCATTAATTCCGTCATATTTCTGTCTGTCGCGCCTGAGCTATTTTTTCTCAGTTTTCGTGCTCACGTTCCCCAGCAAATCGCGGCGGCGCCATTCACCCGGATCATGTCCAGTCAGTTTACGTGTTGCGATCGGTTTTCGTCGTTGTATCTTGCATCTGCTTTTACTACGTTGACCGCGCAAACACGGCCGACCAGCTGACTGTCTGTCTCTATGTGTGTGTCGCACGCCTACTATAGTGTCAGTCAGGCGACCGCTCGCTTGCACGGCCGGTTCTATTGATCAGAGACGACACCACACGCACGCACATCGGGCGCCCGATTGCGTGACGATATCGGTATCATGGGCGTGCCGTTTTCTGGCCCCATTCCCCGGCTGTCCCCAAGGCAAAACGTTTATGGTTTTAATGTGCCTTTTAGTTACCATACGCATGCCAATGTGACAACAGACATCTGTTACGTTTTTGGATTTACAAATATCCAATGTGCCGCTTCCATCGAACGTCCAAAAGTTAAAAGTGTTTTTGCTTCAGAAGGGGGGGGGTTCGCCCTCTTTGACCCCCTGACCAGGGGCTTTTCCTTTGGGCCCCGTTGCGTCTTTTTGGTACACGCATACAACAACTAAGTATAGTGGTCAACATTTGGCCCATACAAAAAGAATATTGCCTCGTGCCCTGGGTCTTGTTCTTCCCCTTACCCCTCAGCTTCAGATTCCTAGCTTCGCCCATGTTCTGGACGTTATTTCGCGGCCTTTAATGCTCCGCTCGACGATTTGTGTATGTCATGGCGAAAGAGTGGATAGTCGCCTTTTGTAAGGCAGAGAACTAAATCATTGTTGGTCTAATGATTTTTGTCTTAGATTTAGCTCTGGTATTACGAAATACTGCTGGCTTCGGTTGTTGTATTTTAAGAAATCATTTTAATATAATATAAAGCTAAATAAAAAGCCAGGACGTAATTTCATCAAGTGGGACATTGGGACTGATACTTCAGCAAAGACTGCATCAAAATACCTTTCCATTCCCAACTTCACGTGCATAGAACGTAACACCCCAGACATGAAACAAATAGGACTATAGGAATCGTCGTACAACCGGGCGCCCGCCCACCCGGTTTAATTTCCTATTGCTCGTACATGCTGCAGCTTGCGCCTGCGGGCCGGGTGGCCATGCAAGCCGGTGCGCGCGGTCGGTGCCTTGTCCGTTCATTCTCTGCTTACCGTCACCGTCGCCAACGGTGTCTAGTGTACCCTTGACTCACTGCGTGCGCGCCTGCGTGCGTGCGCCTTACAGTAGCTTGAATTAAACATTGCGGCGAACGATCGGCCACCGAGCTTTGTCAACCCAACCGTACTGTACGCAGCAGAGTGATGTGCAACCGTGCGACAACCGACGGCGTACTACAAGCAACCGGCGGTCGGGCAAACGTTTAGGGTTCGACGGGTGCTGTTTTTAACTTCCCGGTCAGTCCGTGTCAATCCAGGTGGGTCCGTCTGGCATCTGGGAGATCTGTTATCTGCTGTGTACAGGTGAGTGGACGGTGCACCTGACGTGATGACAGTGATGACATAGGCTGCTGCTGCTGACGATGATGGGTTGTGTAATGATGATGTGCTCCAGTATTTTTTCTAGTCTACTCTTCCTAGTCGCCGTACATCGGGGCGCCGTTACTGCTGTCGTGGCCGAACCAGACGGTAAGCGACTTACGATCTGCTTTTGTCGTATCTGATATTATCTTTATAGCTTAACGTTTACTCTGCCAACTTCGGTAGGCGCTCTGGCTGATTTCTAGCCTTCTGCCACGCTTATCTGTAACCAGAATTTGGTGTCTGAAAATGACAAAAACATCCGTGGACTTAGGATTATCAAAACTCGATATGTGACAGAACAAGCGGGCGTGTAGAAATGACGGTTATGCAGCGAAGTTGGCGGAGGTGTTCTGCACTTTTCAAAATTTGATTTTTTGCTGTTTCGTTCAAGCTCGCTTTATGTAGATCTTAGTTTGAACATGACTGCTTTTGTTGATTCCTTACGTGGCTGTTTCAAGTTATCGTTTCTTTGTTTGATATCTTGCATGCAATTTAATATTCGTTACTAATTGACAGTTTAAATTGTATTGTAGGCCTAAGTGTTCTGAACTCTGGCAGCTATAATTATTCGTTCTTCAACCATGTTTACCGAGACTGCAGTAAATATGACTTAAATTTAAAGTGAAGCAAAAATTCATGAATACGGTATTATGGTTTGTGCATTAAAATTTGTTGAAAGAATTTGATTGACTATAAGTCATAGATTGAACTTTAGCTATACTTTTATCAGCATTGTTGACGTTTTGATTTTTCGTTTTGTTTTTGAAAACTGAAAACGGTGGTTTAGCTGGGGGACGGGCATCAGATTCGTGGTATTGAGTATCATGCTTGATATACTTTGAGCCTGCATGTGTTCTCTGCTTACTGTCAACTGCCACTAGACCACGTGTTGCCTAATCCTAGAATAGGCCATCACTGAGTCGTTCCTTACATAACCTGCTGATATTTGCCAGACTTGATAATAATATAAGAAACCTTATCGGTGCGTATACTGAAATTCAGGGCAGGCAGACAAATGAAGGGCCGTCTGATTTGTGTCTTCGACTCTCCCCGCGGCGAAGTTTCGGCAAAAGTTGGCGTAATAGAATTTGGGCTCAAGAACACAGAATGAGTGGACTTGTAATGCCTACGCAACTCAGGAAGTACTCATATCGAACGTTTGGGACCTAGCGTGCCGACACGCAATAAAACGTAATTTTGGGAAGTCGTTAGTAGCTACCGTCTTTGATAGCGACCTGTTATTGTCACTCGTGCACTCCGCTGTTTGCTTTTTTATGGCGCGTTCGAATAGTTTACTGCTTTCAACTTGGCGTTGGGCGTAGTGCTATAGCGATTATGGCAGTGTCAATGGGACAGTAGCAAAATGCCAGTGTTCGCGGTAATTAACTAAGGACGCCAGATACTCTGAAGCTCTGCAGGTGTGTATTTTATTGTGATACCTGTGATTGTGTAACACGATATTTTCTGAGTTTATTATTAACATGCATGAAGTAACTGACGCGTTTTCCCCGCATTTGCGTTCTTGAATTTTCGGTCAACACCGGATAATAAACCTGCATTGTCAGGTTTTCAGGTGAATTTTGCCTATATAACAGAGCCGTCTTTTGTTCGTCGCTTCCTTGTTTGAGTTATTTGTTCCGTGGAGAAAAAAAAAACTGTCGAATCGTAAAGTGGGCTTTCTGATATACGGTGTCTGCGTTATGTCACTTGCAGTCTCTGTCGCTAATTGGTGCGCAGTTAATGCGGTCCATGTTTATACGTAACGTCTGTTATGACAAACTTAATTAACCCAACACCTCTGTCATGGTCCAGATTGTTTTAGGTTTCTAGCTTTTATCCCACACTCTCATGGGTGTAACTTCTTGGGGTCTACCCACTCCACATTTATCGATTTGGGGTTGTTGTTGAATTTGCCCTGCTCTCAGAGTTTGGAGAAATGTTGTCACTGCATTACATCCAAGGCAGCGTTTATGTTGCAGTGTTTCAGCTTCTGAAAGTTCTGGGCAACTTTGACTTTCGTCCTGTACCTTCCCGGAGGACTTCTACCTTTCATAACCCATGAGTACTCCCCACTTTTAGAACACAGAGTCTTTCTCCTGGGCGCCGGAAGAAAATGTCAGCGAGAAAGGGGGCAGAATCTATATACAGATCTTCCTTTTTCGCTTTTTGCCTAATTTTTTACTGTAGCTTTTTTACTTGACGGATAACTTCCACGTATTAAATCAGACTGTGGTGGGTTACAATTGGTTTTGACAAGTATATTGTATACAACATGTAGGTCACAAGATAGGTGCCAATTTTCGTGTCTCAGTAGGCAACCATTGTGCAAAGGCAGTGTGCAGTGGTATTACAAAACAATACAAGTGACAACAGAGACGCCTGTTTTGCCTTTTGGTCAACGTCTTAGCTACATTGTGAAATGCGTGTATAACTGTATATCTCATTGTAACTCGAGACAGCTGCATGGTCCTATTTGTACGGTACTGTAGTTATTTTGTTGTATGTGACGTTGTGACTGTATGACAGAGACAGACTGGATTGACAGAGACAGACTATGATTGATATCGGGTCACGGTTGGTCAATAGTCGCGCATAAAGTCCTATAATGTACTAGCAGAATGCATGCGTTGAGTCCATGGGTTATGCGTCAGTGCTTGTTGTGCGCGGTATTACACTTACTATTATGACCTGTCATGTATCAGACGTGATATGTTCATTCATGTTCATTCGCTGATGCTTTCTATAAGCTCTCCCGTAGCGGGTCACTCTGAGCACGCTATTGCTAGACTCATTCTGATGCATTTTGGGGCAAAACAGCGGCACCATGTGTTAGAAAGTATTGGGATGCAGGAAATGACAATTTTCCGACAGACAGCTGTAAATTTTCTGCAGAGGAGATTATGGGTGCTTATTGCTTAAAACTTCAATTTTGTTTCTAAGTTTTTACAAAATGGGGGATTTTTCGACATTTTGTATTTTTGGAAAGAAAAATTTTCCAACAAGAAGACAGTTTTTTCCACAGTCTAAAGTTTAAAATAACGGGGGACATTTGTCCCTGCTGTTTATGCCACGACGCCACTGGGTTCAAAAGTACACATTTTCTGCTTACCAACCAGCACAACCCTTTACTGACCGTAGCAGCAGAATAGCAGAAATTTGCATGTCGATGGTCTGTACTTTCTGTACCCGAAACGTGTTTATTGTGTGCCTCAACTACTGCCGGTTTTTGCGGATTGTACACCACCCAGACATCCATCATCCGTGACCCATGTCAGCAGGGTTCGATTGCTACCCGAGAGCACCAGAACTCAGTTCCGGTCATTTTATTTTTTACGTGGCGTATATGTCACCATTTTGCTAAGTACTTGATACGCATATTGTGCTGATTTCTTTATGCCAGTGTCACACAAATCAGTCAAGCTCCAGATAGCATATAAAGGTTTTACTATTCAGGCACATCGATGATAATTCATAAAAGATCTCATTATTCCTCGTTCCCGATCTCAGTGTGTAATAGCGTACGCCCGTTGATTCTTGCATATAGATCGTTCCTCGACAACCATATTGAATTTCAAGGTCATACTCAAAGGTCAAGGTCGCCTGGTTTTGTGTGTGCATAATACTGCAGCCATATCTGCTCGTATTTTGTCGTATAGGCCATTTTATTTAGCATACACGTAAATGCGCATTTTCGAACCTTGAAAACCGGTGCATGTCACCGATAATGGTCTCAGCAGGTGACCGGCATAGATTTGTACAGACCACACACGCTGTTGTTACTGTATTTAATCGTATTGCCGAGATGCATTGTGGCTGATCGATGGATGCCGATACAGTGTGTAAGCCTATCTCGGTACTCTCTGCACGTCTTGCGTCTTGCGTCCGTATCCCAGCAAGCATCGCGGCCGAAACTAAATTATTAACGACTTGTGTGTGCGCGTGTGTGCTGCGACCTGGCCACTAGGTCTACTGCAGTCAGCAAACCGGGCCGCGTGCCGATGCTGTCCGTCTTGGAAGACAATTCTGTCACGTATAACGTGAAAAATGTGACAAAAGTAAGTGGGAAAATGTACGGGCGCAGTACTCGCAGTATAGGCAGAAGAAGGTTTCGGCAGGCACTCGCGGATTTATGCGCCTGAGGTCCGAACTCCGATGGGCCGAAAAACGAAACCGAAGGCCTAGACTGGGGATAGGGTTTTTAGTAGGAGCAGTGAGCCCTCTCCACTAGCTATGGGTCGGGGAGCGCTGTATTGAATTTTGGGCGTACAAGAGGTCATAAGACGAACTTAGTGCATGGGTGCAAATATCGTTTAGTTTCACTGCACAGATAACATTTAGAACTCCAGTTTGGCGTACAAAGCCCTTTAATTCCACAATCATGGGCCTCTCATTGGCTCAGCGTATTACTGCCATTGCGACAGCAAGGACAGCCTTCAAAATAAGTGCCGGTGTGGCAGCCCATTCTTACCCGTTACGACAGTTACCCCCGAGTAAAAACTAGCTAGCCCACAGTTACCCCCCCCCGGGTAAAATCTGGCGTGTCAATAATTACCCCCGGAGGTAAGTCTTGGCTAGCCAGGTCTTACCCCTCCCGGTCAAAAATTACCCTCTGTAATTATCATTGATCGGATACTTGCCTACCATTATTTTTGCTTGAAAAAAACTAACTGATTGCTTTTAGATTGCGAAATTAAATTCTATTCCGTATTAACTCTGTTCCACTTTTATATGTAAAAGTATCACGGAGTTTTCCGTTATATTTTGGTCGAATATTCGTAATAACAGATAAAGAAGATAATGACACTAATTATTTAAAAAGTTCAGTTAAAAAATACGTCGATTTATTACAGCCACAAAAGTGTTCGACATTAGTCCATCAGTTGTCACTGAACACTCAAAATGACGTTATAGTGGTCACCCGAACTGTTGTCTATATAGAGGCAAGCATCAGTGGGGTGGCTGAGAGTGAACTGTGAAGGAAATCTTTGCCATTTTAGCTTCTCGCCCACTTTACAGTAACATTGATGTCGCAACCCAGGAGATTCGCAGTGGAGATAATCTCCGCATCCGTGGCCCAGACACCGTCTCTGTCCATCGAGGAACTGTTTAGGTAATCAGTGACGGTTTTGTCGAGGTAG
>Ga0056128_1013001_pt1 | contig 10115 bp, 7 predicted proteins | sample WorMetLIZISLAND2_FD_71113 | JGI IMG/M metagenome (GOLD analysis project Ga0056128, IMG submission 71113) | Marine gutless worms symbiont microbial communities from Max Planck institute for Marine Microbiology, Germany - Olavius geniculatus... ... | reverse complement strand
GTGACGTCATTGTTACGTCATATTGTGTTTATTTACTTTGTTTACCAGTAATAATTTTTAGAATAAATCGTTTGATATGGGCAGAATAACAAAGGATGATCGCTGTTTGATCATGGGCTTTTGCTAGGTAATGTGGTCACACAATAAAGATGCGCTGGGTGGAAGAACTTTACGTTTACGCGCCATACATTTCTGCTTGTAACAGTGAAAGAGTGGTTAAAATCGGTGCTGACTTATTAAAGTTATCCCAAAAATAAAACTGGGTATCCGTTTTTTTAGAACACCCTGTAGACCTCGCATGCAATACCACACAGTTATTAGTCGTAACGTGCTACTTTATTTTGCTGAAGCAGTACATTACTACGTCGCATAATATACTGCGTGTATTTCACTTGCATAGCTACTGACTTTGCTTTACTGTGCACGAAGGTTTCATACCCCGTTCACACGATGAAGCAAACAAGAAGCAAACGTATGCAATATACACGTGCACGACATGTGCTCTAAGTTTGCTGCTTGTTTGCTTCATCGTGTAAATGGGGTATTACACAGACGCAAGCTGCGAAGACGAGTTTCAGATCAACTCGACATGTTACAAGATACACAAAGAGGAGAAAGTTCGTTGGTTTACGGCAGTCAACAGATGTCTGTCTAACAACGGCACTCTGGCCGTCTTTGATGACGACGTTCGTCAATACTTTCCAAGCATTTTACTGTCGGACAACGCGTGGATTGGTTTGATAAAGTCGTGGTGGACATGGCCTGGTCAGTTGGCATTTAATTGTAGTGACATTTCACTATTATTTCAAATAATTTTACACAGACGCAGATTTGAGCATGTGCGACTGAAAAAACCCGTATGCCAGATAATGTCGGACAGCAGCGCGATATTTTTTGGCCTATGAGGGTCTTTATGATATACGATATACAAGAAGCCCAGCGGTCGCTGGGGAAAGCCGACCGTACTGATTATTTTCGAAGTTTAGCGTCCGACTTTCGGTCGTGGAAAAAAAGCGATTACCCAGAGTTGACTGTAGTTAACGCTGCTCTCAAACGCTACAATCAACGCTAGTGTAACAGACATCATGTGCGGTCATTAACTATAAATAAATTTTAACTCGTTTGGCGCAATGAATGATTGTAAGGAGGTCTGACTTGGCAACACAGGGTAGCCGTCGGGCAACCCTATGTACTTGTTCAAACTGGTTTCTGGTAGAACGTATCATTTAGCCACAATATACACACAACAAACAGACGGCAAACAAACAGACAGACAGACAACATTGTGTCGGCCAAAAATTTTACATTCTCAGGCCTGGTGGCTTTGCAAGTTTCTTTGCGAATTCTTACGACATTATATAGTTCTATTTCTTCATTGATTTTCTTGAAAAGAAAATGTATTTGAGAACCTCCTCATTTTTTCCGTACAGGGCTAATTAGGTTTAAATCTGATCCTGAATCTACACATAATATCGGGTATAGACTCAAGTATTCTGCATTTGCTAGCTGACTAATTTGCGTTGCTGCGTCCAACAGACGCTGCTGACGTGCTGTACAATAAGTTCAACGTTGATTTTTCAACTTTGTCCAACAATATCCCACCACAGCATCCGAACACCGACTACAGCTGTGTCGTTGCTACAACTGATGGTCAGTGGAGAGCATCTCATTGTACCGAGCTACATCGTGTCGTCTGCCAGTCAGACACGCTGACAGGTATTAACAAAACTTGCTTTTTAGTCTGCCCGGAAACGATAGTTTTCGGGAGGACTTAAGTTTCAACCCAGATGTTTATTTTATTTTTTTTATTTCAATCATAGGATCTCCGAGATGCGTCGGCCGATCGGCGCGCGAAATTTTGCACGATGGTCAGTACTAGGCCAAAGTTTATAATACCGGTCCAAAATTTCGGGAAGGGGCCTCCCCAAAAAATTTTAAGAGCCACAAACATGCAAAATTTGGCCCGATTTCGGACGACTTTGAAGTTCGGCGGCGAATGTCTCCGGAACAGATGAACATATTCGAAATCGGACGATAGAAGATTTTGCACCGCGATTCCTCCTGCGTTGGGTGATGAAAGTTGGGTGAACATCGGTCCACCAATTACGGAGATTATGCAATGAAATCGTACCCACTCGAATCAACTTTTTCGAAATACCATATTTCGGCTCCTACGGGGTGCGGCGCCCCAAAATTTTTACAAAATTGATTTAAATTGTAATGAATTAGCCACTATAACTTTAAAGCCAAATAAAGCAGCCTAAGTAAACTTTGCCACGTGATGTAGTGCTAAGTGGGGCTAATAACGTGCGTTTTAAGGGGACACTGCCCCCTTAAAATTTGGGATAGCAAAAAACGTTCAAAATTCGGCCCGATTTAGGACAACTTTCAACTTTGAGCGCGAATATCTCTGGAACGGATGGAGATATCGACAAGCGGTAAACGGCGTTATCAACTACCATCTCTCCCGCGTTGAACAACAGAAATTTAGTAAATTTTGTTCACTAACAACAACATTTAGTTGGCTAATGTCTACCTACCCTAGGTCGACACTGCGCGTTCTGCTTATTTTAATGCGTTGTAGCGTTGGCCACGTGACTTTGCTACGAGAGGAATGTGAGCCCCCTAAATTGTCCCCTCAATCGGACTTAGGGCGCCGGGCGGACTCACTTTGGGCTTTGCTTCAAATTTTTAGTTATATCTTGCTACTCTTTACATTCAGTTGCTGACACGCATCACGATCGCTTTTGATAATTTTTTATTTCCCAAAGCAGGCACTAGTACTCATAACAGCAAATTGAAGCAGAGAGGTTTGAAATTTCATCACAAAAATTAAAATCTTTGGAGCAGCCCACAGTGAAGATTTCGTGATCCTAGCTTGCGCCGTTTTGGTAAAATCGCAGAGTGTGACGGACAGACGGACGGACGGACGGACGTCTAGACCATAGCCAAGACGCGCGAAGCATTCCGTTGTTGCGCGTAATAAAATCAAAGATAGGACTAGCATAGCATTATGCGATCGTTTATTCATGAACATCATTGCCGTCGTTAAAAGTCGTGATCATGCGGCAAAGACCGTTCGAGACGAGATTTAATTATTTAACATTATTAAATCACTGTTAAATTTGAATATTTTTGCGACATCGCTACTCATTAGCGTTGATAACGTCTTATCTACTGAATATTGAGTACGTAGTTTATTTGGCGTATTACAGCGATATACACATCACATACGACAACAACAACAACTAGTACAACAATTGACGAAACAACGACGTTTGTTGTCAGCACTGATATCATTACGTCAGAGTCAACGCCGAGTGAGTTATCTGCTGCACCAGTTATGGGATCAAAACCTGGTTCAATTTTTTCCCCTTATTTTAGTACTTTATTTTCGTTAATCTTTTTTAGCTATTTTTATTTTATGTTTTAATTTTTTTGTTTTAGGCAAAATTGTTTGCGCCAAAAATTGCTCAAATGCAAGCGATCTGCCATGTGTCTGTAGCGTGGTCCGTCGTCTGTCGTATGTCACAATCGCACGCCCGGTCTAAACAGTTCGACGGATTGGGAGACGGACATTTCCCCCCCGGACACTTCCCCGGACGTTTCCCCTCTGCTTTTTGCATACTTGGACATCCCCCTTATGTATGACAAGCGCGTGCGTGGCCTTCCTCCCCGAGTCCGACGTCGTCGACGGCATGCAGGTACTGCGCGGCTGCGTTAGCGATATGGCAGAGGCCGACTGTCACAAGCTACAGACGCTGCCCCAGCCCCGGGAAAGGAAAACGTCTGGGGGGAAGTGTCCGCGGGCGAATGTTCTAACCCCTAAAAAAGAAAAAATTGGGATTGAACTACTCAGCCAGAAATTGCGTTTGCTTACCAATGATTTACCAGAGGGCATCAATTACGATCAGCGATATTGCCTCTTACGAAATCACTTTTGAATCGTTTTATTTTCTACGTCCTGGCATGTATTCCGATTTTTTTGCTTTTGTTTATGCAAAATAGGTTTCGTTTTTAATTTATATGCTAGATAAAATTCACAACTGCTTGCCAGTTTTAGTGTAAAGTTTATTGGTACTCCCAAATACGAATCTAAAAAAAATTAGACTTAAGGCTTTACAATGCATTAAACTATTAAATTGTGTAGTATTTTTTAAAGTTTTTTTTGAACAAATCTGTGAGGTCATTACTGCGTCTTGTGTTTAGGCAATGATATGTCAGTTGCTATAATTATCGGTGTCGTCGTCGTCATCATCATTATCGTCGTCGTTGTAGTTGTAGTCGTTGTACTAAGACGTCGTCGTGCTCGCTTATCCAGGTTAGATTCGCAGTTGCTTTTTATAGTTTCTACTTTAATCGCTTAAGGTTTTTTTATTTAATGTTTTGTTTGATCGTATACAGTGTATTAGATCATCGGTCTGCGGCTCAAAACTTAACATACGGTTTGCTGCACGAAGCTGAACCACGAAATAGCAATAAAAACCGAGGTAGTGCAGAAACACACGGTAGGTGAGATGGAAACTTAAATGGTCGTTTAAAGATGGCCAGTTGTGTCAGAAATATTCGTACCAAAAATTATTAAAATCTGATAATCCGTCTTTAAGCTACGATCAATAAAGTCGGGGTCTTTTTTGAGACACAGTGTAGTGTAAAGTCGTCAGCTAAAAGACTTCGACGCAGTGTTTCAGACAACCAGCGGTATTTTTGCTAGCAACTACAAAATATTTGGTGTCGAAAATGGCGTTTTGTTTATTTCCATACACTAATTAGGGCCTACATTTGTTCATAGTTGGGTTAGTGTAACTAAGCGGAAAAACTAGTTATGCCCTATTCTTCATGTTGTACGTTTATATTCGAAACCACCTGGGAGAAACGCGTAAAGGCCGCGTTTGTGCGCGTATTTCGTAATCCGGGCGATCGATTCATATGGTATTGTCAGAAAAATTAGACATATTCTGAGGTCAGTTGGCAGTAAAATGGGTTGCATTTGGCATTTTTCAGCCAGAAAGAGTCGGCAACCCAGCTGGCTCCGGCGAGATCGGTGAGTTTCTACGACAACCTGTCACTGGAGGCCGAGGTGTTGGCTGACCCGCAGTCTGCAGAGCTCGACCTGATCCTCGATGATCTGAGACGAAATATCCGGGCACTCGAGGCCGCTTTTAACTCTACATCATCAGTGACGTCATCAGTGATGACGTCATCATCTACGACATTAGTGACGTCATCGTCTACGTCATCGTCGATTCCGTCGTCACTGTCCACGTCCTATCAGTGTTTGCACACTTGTTTCAAAGGAGTACTCAGGACTTGGCAAAGTGGGGGAGGGTGGCACCACGAGCGCGAAATCTGGGGTCTGGTGGCGTAACCAGTCCTAATCAGGGGGTCAGAGAGGCAAAGTCCTTTAAAACTGAAACACTTTCAGTTTTTGGAGATTAGTAGGAATAAAAGACTCGAAAACCAGCTAGAAATTGTCCTACTTTTTAAAAATTTCGAATGAGTTTTGATGTTCCAATAAATAACAGTGTGCTATTTTTAGCGCCATTGGGGCATGGCACGTGGCCCCTTTTAAATACGCAACTGCTTGCTTTCAACAAATCTGATAGCGTAAAAAGTTAAAAAAATTAAGGTGTGCTTTGTCCAGTCCCTACAGTTTTAGTCGTAAGCTGTATCGGAAACGGACACTTCGCTCAATAACATATGGTATAAATTAGGTCAGTCTTTTGTCTTGAACATGTCTTTTCTGACACTTTTGTTCAAATCGATTCTTAAATGTGTGCTACTACATGAACAGATGCATATACAATGTCCAGCCTCAACTTCAGCCAGACAGGCCCTCACTCAGTACCCGGAAGGCATGGAAGGCTGAGATTACCTGCGTGATCAGTTTTTCATACGGAGATAGGCCTAGTTTGGGTTACTTGTCCGCAGAATGTCATGTCATATTTTTGAAGCTGGTTACAAATAATTTACAATAATTCTTTTGCAGCTAAACTGCTGCTAATGTTTCAGGCATAGAAGAAGTCTCAGTTATAACGGACTACAGATCTTCATCACTGGATGCAGACAGCGATGTCAAATCTACATTCAAACCATTTTCTGTTTCATCACCATCAACAACAGCAGCTGGTTCATTGTCACACACTAATGCTGTACCCGGACTCGAAGCACAATCTGGCAGCACACAGAGTACCAGCCCACTAGAAAGTCAAATGTACGTTTTTTGTAACCATATTACCCACGGGCGGGAAGATCTTTATTTTTTAAGTGACCGTCATTCGCCAGATGGCGCCACGAAGCACCACTCGCTGCGATATGCACCGTACTAATGGTCGAAAGACATCTCAACCCCCCTCAGACTGCCCGCGGCGAGAGGTGGGGGCAAGGTGGGACTCAAGTATTTAAGGCCCGAGGACTCAAACGCCGCGGTCGAGGTCTGCGACCGTGCAACACGGAAGGCGCCAGAAGAATATGACAGACAGACTGACAAACAAACAAGCAAACTTTCGGCGCATTCTAGTAAGATATTTTGCACTTCAGTATTTGCCTTTTTATCTAGTGCAACTGACCTAATTATAAGAATGCATTACTTTCTTATGCAGTAAGTAGGCCTACTCATCTTTGTAGCCTATTTTCTTTGCACAACACCTTCACAATACATATATAACGTCTTAGTTCAAGTAATAGCTTTCAGAATTCGCTGTTTTACGTAGTTTAAGTGAGAAATAATTTGTTGTTTGATTCAATTTGAGGTCATATCAGCTTAGCCATCCCTACGCGAGTAGGCGCAATGATTACCAGCGAAAGCTGGAACGAAAACAGATATACACCACGCGATGCACTAACCCTGCATCTGGGGTCTCACAGTGTAAACTGGTGTCTAGCTAAGGGCTAAGGAAACTTATGAGCCTTATGGCTCGGGAAGAACTTTACGTTTACGTTTTACGTTTTTCTACAGTGACGTAAGCAAACATCATCATCAACCAAAGACACCGAGCGGCGGCTATGATTGGTGGTTGCCGGGCGTGACGTCACGGCGCGGTGGGCGGGGCGACGGCAGTCACGTGACCGTGTTGACGCTGAGTGCCGGCGAGCTGTCACTGGTGCGTCAGCTGAGCCTGCTGCGCTTGACGTCACTGCTGGAGAAGCATTGTGAAGAACACGTGTCTGCTAGCATCATAGACAACCTGACCAGGTAACACTGATTGATTTTGTCACTAATGCATAGGCCTACCTGTGTGCACCTGTGAAAAATGATGGCTGTTACTTTTCAATCATTTATCGCTCGAAATGAAGTTCAGTACTGGTCTATTAGAAAAGTTGCTTTTAAATGTTTTGAATCTAAAATTAACAAACAACAGGGTCACCAAAATAGGTGGGTTTTTCCCACTACGTATTGGTAATTGTTTTACAAACTTTTGACTAAAGTCTGGTAATGAAAATTCCTAAGCGAACGTATTGTGACTGTGCGACTTGGCAGCAAATCTTCTCTGCCAATAACAGATACTGGCAGCAACTCACTAGCAATCTAGTTTAGGCTCAAGACATCTGTTCTCTTCAAAGCCGCGTACGTGGTGACAGAACTGAACTGACCAAATATGTTAATTTAGTTAAGAATAAAATAAATGAAAAGCTATTGTCAAGTGTCAACATTAACGTGTATTAATAATCCGCCTTTACGTAGTAACAAGTGGCCTTATGTTTTTGTTTTTTTTTACTTTTTTATTTCTTCATTTGTCCCAAATTAGACAGCAGACTAAGACCAATATTGAAAAGAAGAGCAATTATTACTTGAAAAAATACAGGACAAATTTCAGCATAATCCGTTTTGGTATTTAAAAGGAGGGACATTTGTGTCAAAAATGGGTATGGAAACTGGCAGGCCTATCGTATGATATATTTTTGTTCGGCAGACGGCGTCACCAGTCGGCCCTTCACCAAATTTCTACTTGTTTTTTATTATGATGATTATATGACGTCCATAACTGTACGTGTACTGGCTGGAAGCGTGTTTCCACGTGCAGGTTACTGCTGCTGACGTCGACGTCTGAAGAAGCGTCGTTTGATACAGGGGCGACAGCGTCCAATGTGGGAGTGTTCGGCACATCTCTGACGTCACGTCTACGTCAGAGCGGGCGTGCCGTGGCACCTTGCATCATGGCAGCGTTGAGTTACATCAACGACTTCGCGCCACACGCCGACGGACTGTTTCGACGTCCGGGCGTCCTATCCCGCGTACGCAAACTGCAGCAGATTATGAATGACGATCCCAGCGGCGCCGGTATAGTCTACTGTGTCCGGAATAAAAGTGAACTTTTGGATCTTATTATACAAAAGAAATGTAAAATCCGAACAAATCTGAATAAAATTTCGTACGTTTAATTCCTAATAAATTGCTGAAGTGATCACCAAATTTCGTTGAAAAATATTACTTCTTACCGGAGTTATTAGATGTTGAATATCGATAATGGCTGGTAACCAGTTGCCCACCAGTTGGTAATGAGTTGGGTTAGCTTCAGTGCTACATATAATTATTACTGGTACGATATTACGGACGATCTTACTAATAGGAAATCTGAAAGCATATGCTATTCTCTTCCAAACACGTTTTTTCCTTTCGTATCATTTACTGTTAAATTTAAATCTTGCCACAACATTAAAATTGGCTCATTTAGGACGGCATTAATAACATTTTCGTTCTGAATTACAAAATATTTATTTTCTTTTAAAAATGACATGAAATGGCGTCAAAGGAGTCCAAAATTATTTAAAGAAGTAGCATAGCAACAAAGCATTGAGTTTTTTGGCGTTTGTACGTCTTCTGAAGTCACGTGTCGCGGCGGCCACTTCAGAAAGTTGGCAACTAGTTGGCCAACTAGTTAGCCTAATGAAAACTGACCATTAATGTTACTATAACGTTAATTTATACAACTCATTGGTTTGGCTGTGTTGTATGCAGTCGCAACATCATCGTCAGCGTCACCATCAGTGGAACTAGATGCAGAGACGCGCACGGACGTCTACAGTCTGGCCGATGTCATCAAACGCTATTACCGGGAACTGCCACAGTCCGTATTCACCGATCAACTCGCAAACGTCTTGGTCGAGGTCTTCTCACGTAAGCCTACGTTTACTGATACATAAACGATAAAGGAAAGGTGGTGTATAGCTCTTAATAGAAAACCATTCACAGAGCTATGGTCCTATGGAGCGTCACCTGCCATATGGGATCACGCATTGTTAACTGCCGCCTGACGCAGGTGAACGTGCCCGCTTTAACCTCAGCCAGACATGTCGGTACTCGATTTACTTACCCCGGAGAGATAAAAGGCTGAGTTGACCTTGGTGTTGGTTATATGCCAAGATGCTTTACCTGTCCGCAGAAAATCCAAGTAATAGCCACTTGATAGTGTCCCCACTGGGAATCGAACCCGCGACCTCTCGATCTCAAGAAGGACACCCTCCCGTTAAACCACTAAGCCACATACCAGGTAACATACCAGGTGGGCGGAATCTGAACAGTTGAACCGATCTCCGGAACTCGTTGTTTATTGCAGTGGTGGCATGGGTTAAAAACGTCGGAGTGGGGGAGGCAAAAGGTGCGATTTTTTAACAGAAATTGGTATTTCGTCCTCTATATGGCGGACCTTACTGATGTGGTTGCTGGACACAATGTGAAGTTCCACGGCTATGCTGACGACTCTCAGATGTACGTTCACTGTCAGCGTTACAACACAGTGTCTACCATTTCTCGTATTGGTCATTGCGTTGCCGACATCGCCCACTGGATGGCAGCAAATCGTCTGCAGATGAATCCCACCAAGACCGAGTTGCTGTGGGCCGGCTCTAAACGCAACATCACGATGTTGGGTAGTCGTGCTCCTGCCATGCAGCTCGGCTCAGATACTTTGACAGCCAAAGATCATGAACGAGTACTTGGGGTGACCTTTTCGTCGGATCTGACCCTTGAGAAGCATGTTTCGAAGACCTGTGCTGCTGGTTTCTACTGGCTGCGCCAACTTCGTCGCATTCGGCGGTCGCTTGACGAAGAATCGGCAGCAACTCTTGTGCATGCTTTCGTGACGTCACGGATTGATTATTGCAATGCTATCTAT
>Ga0056128_1012998_pt1 | contig 10116 bp, 8 predicted proteins | sample WorMetLIZISLAND2_FD_71113 | JGI IMG/M metagenome (GOLD analysis project Ga0056128, IMG submission 71113) | Marine gutless worms symbiont microbial communities from Max Planck institute for Marine Microbiology, Germany - Olavius geniculatus... ... | reverse complement strand
GTGAAATTTTGCATGATGGTCAGTAATAGGCCCTATTTTATAATGAAGGTCCAAAATTTTGGGGGTCACACCCCAAAAAAATTTCGGGGGCGAAAAACATGCAAAATTTGGCCCGATTTCGGACGACTTCGAAGTTCGGGGGCGAATATCTCCGAAACGGATGAATATATTCAAAATCGGATTTTTATTCCGTCTACCGCGATTCCTCCTGCGTTAGACGAAACAAGTCCGGTGAAGTTTGGTCCAGTGACCTTGGAGATCTCGATGTGAAATCGTACCCACCTAAAGCACATTTTTCGGAAGAACATATTTCGGCCCCTAGGGGGTGCTGCGCCCCCAAATTTTTACACGCGCTAGAAAATCACCAAGTCTTACTAGTGCACCCCCCACCAGGGACGGGGGCCCCCTTACAACTTTTTTCAAAGGGGGGGTCAAAAATTGGCTCAAAATGCAATAAATTAGCGCTAATAACTTGGGAGTTAGGGGGTGTAGCCCGACGAAACTTTGGCACTTGATGCGTCTCTATGTTGGGGTGTTAACGCAAGTACAAATTTTAGGGGCACCACCCCCCTTAAAATTTGGGATGAAAAAAACGTGCAAAAATCGGTGCAATTTACGACAACTTTCGAGCTTGAGCGCAAATATCTCTGGAAACGATGAAGATAACGACATAATCTAAATGGCGTTGATGAGAGTGATCCTTTCGGTGTTGAACAAAAAACACTTTGTGAAATTCCGTCCACTACGAACCAAGTTATAAGCGTTAACGTTGACCTACCCTAAGTCGCATTTTTCAGAAGACCATATTTCGGCCCCTAGGGGGTACTGCGCCCCCAAATTTTTACACGCGCTAGAGAATGACCAAGTCTTACTAGTGCACCACCTACCGGGATCGGAGGCCCCCCTTACAACTTTTTTGAAAAGGGGGTCAAAAATTGGCTTAAAATGTAATAAATTAGCGCTTATAACTTCGGAGTTAGGGGGTTTAGCCCGAGGAAACTTTGGCACTTGACGTGCCTCTATGTTGGGGTGTTAACGCAAGTATAAATTTTGGGGGCACCGCCCCCTTATAATTTGGGAGGGCCAAAAACGTTCAAAAATCGGTGCGATTTACGACAACTTTCGAGTTTGAGCCCAAATATCTCTGGAACCAATGAAGATAACGACATAATCTAAACAGCGTTGACGAGAGCGATCCTTTCGGCGTTGAACAAAAAAAATTTGGTAAAATTTCGTCCACCACGAACCAAGTTATAAGCGCTAATGTTGACCTCCCCTAAGTCGACAATGCGTGTTCGGCGTATGCCAATGCATTTGAGTTCGGGCCACGTGACTTTGATGCCGGGGAAATTCTCTTCCCCCTTTTTACCCCCCCTATTTTCCCCCAATCGGATTTAGGGCGCCGGGCGGACTCACGTTGGGCTTTGCCCCAAATTTCTAGTTTTATTATTTGTAGTTCATTAATATTTGCTAGTTTTTAGCTACTACAGTAAATAGTTGTACTAAGCCTACAACGAAAGAAAAACAGCCTGCACCAATCACCGACAGACAGCGGTGAACTATGCAGTTTTATTTTGGCATTGGTATTTGATCTCGGTTCAACTCGCGGTTACGCATGCGCACTAGGCAATAAATATTTTCCGTGATACTATTGCTGCAAAAAGTTGTCCGATTCGAATCTTATCCTGTCCAAAAAACTTCCTCGTATCGAATTATAAGACCTTTAATAAAATTATACTGATGATCTGGATATGTTAGATTTCTACAATATTCGCTTTATGTTCGTGCCCTAAGTGACAACGTACGGCATCTTTGACGGCAGTGATTGACTGGACAAGTTCTGGAGGCAGCATATCTGGCAGGTCTGGCACGCTGTCGCCGCTGTTGGAGCGTGCCTGCCAGATCACCGAGTCAATTGCAGACTCGATACTGCACGATGACGCCACATTTCGACTGACAACGTCAGCGCCATCACCTGCCCCACTCGAATGTGCAGCACTCACTACATGGTGGTCATCGAAGTCGAGGCCACCCGCAATCTCACTCTGCTCATGTTCGTGCTGCTGCTTGCTGGGTGGTGCTGTGCTTGAACCGTGCATTCGCTGCTCAGCCAACGGCAACATTTTGCTGAGCTTTGGCGGCCTCCTATACCCATGTAACGACTGGTGTTAGTATACAATTAACTGAAGCAGGTCGATCGATCTATCAACTGAAACTAAGCCAATCACTCTTCAATTAGACAAAACATATTTTTTTTCATTCATATAGTGAACAAATGCAGATATTTATATAGTGAAATAATCAGACCTAGGGTAAGACAAGGGGGAATTAAAATTACAAAAATTTCACTACTTGTGAGCACAAACGAACTTGGCCTAGTAGTTTTATGTTGCTATGCTCCTAGAATAGCTCAGCTTAACACGAAGCTCAGCTGTCGCCAGGATAGGTGACCGCACTGGTTGTCAGTGACCTTCAAGTTCATCCAAGGTCGACGATTTTCATGTCATTTGAAAGCCAATAAGCGACTTACTATCAATGATCAATGGCAACTGAGGCCCTATCTTGCACCATTTAGCCACAATACATCTGTTACAAACAAACGACAACCATGACAACAGCTCGACCATTACCTAAGTATGGTCAGCTAACAAAATTGGTAAGCAAGCACACTTTGTAGCCTATGATAAATAATTTCAACTGCAAAAAAACAAGTTCGAACAAACAGGACTAACAAATGCAAACCGAATGCTCAAGAGTCCCAATAATCAATGAAGACAGTTAGTAACAAAACAGGTCAACAAAAATCAAAACAATAACACAGATAGAAAACAATATGCATATTATGCATATTGAAGGCATAAGGTATGATAAAGTATCTCAAGCAATATACATGCATATACAAAAGACTGTACCTTAACATTATCAAAACATCTAGACTTCTCTAAGTTTTCTTAGTATGGCTTATACCCATAAGAAACAACACACAATTTACATTCTTCAGAAGTATGTCATATGGAAACACATGGCAAAATCTTATGAAAAATACTATCAACACAAAGAAAATGAAACACGTAGCAAAGCAGAAAATTTAATAATTACCCACGCTTCTTCACTATGACTTCTTCTAAACCGTTTGCCAACCTCTTTCGTCTTTTGATTTTATGTTCTTTTCCATTTTCTCTGACCTGAATATTGACACAACAGTTAAATTGAAACTTGAAACTGTTCCAGGTCATTCACAGATGTATAAACTCCAAATTCAAAAACAAATGATGAGTGACTCATCGAAAACATCAGATAAAAAGTTTCCATCACCGCTATTAGTCGTTAAGCCTGAGAACATTGGCACGCAGTAGTTTTAGCAGCAGCAGCACTAGTCAGCAAAATATTTCTATCATGCATAAAAATGAGTCACTAGGCACCCGTGCTGACAAACAAAAAACGTTTTCAGTAGCTGTCAAAATTCTTCCAGTTGTCCAGTTGATGCAGTTTTGCTGGCAGACTGTACCTGCATAAGATATGCTTTTATCAATTCTTTCCTTCCCAATGTTCAGTACAGTGCTCAGAACAAAAAATGTATCAGACGTTAGGTCATTAAATCAAATACCTTGCCATCTTTCTTCTTCGCATCTTTTATTTCCGAATCATACTGCTCGGAGTCTGACAAAACACGTCTCTGCAACGCAACGTGACATTCATTCATCACAGTCTGCTGCAATTACACTCGTTCAAACTCCAGCAAAAACTGCTGCAGAGGGCACTTTAACCCCGATGAACACTGGCAGCCAATCCATCATCCAGATCTACCGGTACCATTTACAGAGCATGATAACTTCAGCAAAATATACTACCAGAACCAGATGCTATGAATATTGTTTATGTGTTCAATCTAGAAATAATGCATAGTCTTTCTTGCCCTGGTAGAAGAATATACCGCAGTAAAACTTCTAATGGACCATTACTTACAAATGTAGCAACATAAGCAGAAGCATAAAACATAAAATTTTATCCATGCAATGAAATTCAGTAAAGCTTAGAAGCAATGCTCTAAATTATGGCTTTTTCCCCCGTGCCGTTTTGCCCCCTGGCTTTTCGCCTCCTGGCTCTTTCACCCCCACTGTATGTTCGTCTTAAGTATCTTTTTTTGTCTAAAATGCAATATCTGTGGCTAAAAAATCCCATCTTAAGGAGAAGACAACGGTTTCTGTCGGAAGTGTGCTATATCAAAAATTTGCAGACATGTCTGTCGAAATATTCTAGCTATTTCTATCCCATGATGCTACTGTTATGGAGACTGAAATGACTGACATCCCTTTTTGTGCTGCGATCATATAATGTTAATTAAATCAGCTGTGTGACGATACACTACAGTTGTTGTTTTTCTATAAACTAAAACAAAAAAGAAAGTATTAGTCTACATTAGACCAATATTATTCAACAGGGGCGAATCGTCCAATGTGAGGGGGCAAACAAGCCAAGAGGCAAACAAACCAGGAGGCGAAACAGAGAGAGCAAAACAGCAAAGGGGCGAAAAAGCCAGACACCAATGCTCTGACCCTGTTGGTAGGGCAACAGAAATAGCATTCCACTGTGAAAGCTCTAACAAATCCCAAAAATTTACTTTCAGGGAATGGCCAAACCTGCAGCAAATCCAGCAAAGTAGACCAGCATAACAAAAACAAATCTATCGACAGCATACCCTCTTCATCTTCTTCATGGAATGCAAGCCATCGTTAGAATCATCTGAAACTTCCCGGAAATCCAGCTGGCCAAAATTGACGTAAAATCCGCCGTGTTTTGTTGTAAGGCACGACGGCACAAATTCATCGTACTGCAATTTTAACATAATTATTTCAGCATATCAAGTGTCTGTTTCAACTTACTGCTAATGCTTTGTATCACGGTATGAGTCACAGAATGCAATTTTATGACATTGTTCAACAAACTCACTTTTTCTGCAAATTTTATGACTTGGAGCATGACTTTATGTAGGCTTAGTCATTTTATTGTATTTTATTACGTATTTTATTGTTATAGACTGTTCAGCTCCGCTGTAAGTTGACACTGTTAGACATTATCATCATTATTATTATTAACATATGCAGGTTAACGAAAAGAGCAAAAAATGACATAAACGATATTTTTGGTGAGAAAATCAGTAGCGCTTATGCAATGCATTCTACAACCTTACAGAACAATCCATGACAGTTGTAAAATATAACTGCTGCAACAACAGTTGTGAGAACACAAAACATTTATCTGTTACTGACATAACTGGCAGAAAAAATAAGATAACATGTGTGTTGTTACAATTGTAAAAGAAACTGCGAGAGTAACAAAGTGTTACACAATGCAACACTATAATGTTTTTTTGAAATTCAAATAAAAGCAAGATATGCATATAAAAAAATGAAAAATTAACAGAAACTAGAAATATGGGGCATAGCCCAACGTGAGGCCACCCGGCACCGTAAGTCAGATTGGGGGAAAAGTTTAAGGGCTGAAATTCACCTGGTAGCAAAGTCACGTGGCCCAAACTCAAATGCATAATTAGCAGACACAGAATGCGTGTTGTCAACTTAGGATGCATCTACAACCGCGCCTATAACTTTTTTGTTAGTGGACCAAAGTTCACCAAATTTTTTTGTCCAACTCAGCAGGGATTGCTCTCAACGAAGTTTGTTTCCTTTTTTCGATATATGGACCAGTTCTTGAGCTATTTGCGGTTAAAGTTGAAAGTTGTCCTAAATTGTCCTGAATTTTGGACATTTTGCCCTCCCAAACTTTAAGAAGTGGTGCCCCCCAAATGTTGTTTATAATTGATAATGCCTCTCTTATTGCACGCCATGTGGCAAAGTTTCATGGAGTTACTCTCCGTAACCCCAAAGTCATAGGTGCTAATATGCTAAATTATAAACCAATGTTTGACCCCCTTTGAAAAAAGTTGTAAGGGTGACCCCCATCTCCGGTGGGGAGTGGGCTAGCAAGACTTGGACATTCTATGGTGCGTGTAGAAATTTTGTGGCGCAGCACCCCCTAGGGGCCAAAATATGGTAGTCCGAAAAAGTTGATTTTGCGGGTACAATTGCACCTCTAAATCTCTGCAGTTAGTGGACCAAGTTCACCAAACTTTTTCCGTTGAACGCAAAAGGAAATGCTGTCATGCACCACATCCTTATGCGCGAAAGCAGCTACTGCTTCCAGTGCGTCTTAGCCATCGCAATTATGTCTGTCCGTCACACGGGTGAATAAAAACGGTGCAAGCTAAGATCATCAAATCTTCACCGTCGGCTGCCTGGAATAATCTAGTTTCAGGAACCGTAAAGCTTTCCCATGAGTTCAAAGGGTGTCACCCAGAACGAGGGCGCTAAATGAGAGGGGGTAGGGAAAATTTGCAATTTTTGACAATAAGTCGCTGTATCTCAGTAACGATGCAAGATAGGTCCTAGGTTACTATTAATCACTAATAGGAAGTTGTACACTGGCTCTCAATTGGCGCCAAATTCAATGACCTTGAACGCCAAAATAGAGGGTTTTATGGATTTGTTTGGCGATTTCGGGCTGCGACACAAGTTTATATCATTCATAAGGTGGCGCTACGAGACTATCGTTATGCAATCCAGATAGAGAATTTGGTATTTGTATATTAACTCAGCATGAACACCACAATTTTCAGCTAAACTACTGAACCGGAACAGCTACAGGCTTTTGCGCATCTCGTGAGCATAAGCTCAAATTTCTTGTTAGATTTTGGATATCTCCATCCATTCCGAAGATATTCACGCTCATAGTGGGAAGGGGTCCGAAGTTGCACCAAATTCAGGATATTTTTTGCCTCCAAAATTTTTTGGGGAGCAAATCCCCAAATATTTGGACCAGCATTTATAAACTGAACATGCTTCCGAACGTGTGGCAAAAATTACGCGAAGATCGGCACATGGACCTAGGAGATCTCGCGTTGAGAAAAAATAATAAACAGCAGCAAAACATAAGGCCTTCCAGACTATCGTTTCAAGCGGCCTAATTATGTTAGTGTAAGCTCAGACATATAGCTCTATTCACACTGTTTGAGTTCAGTTTCAATAACATTTTCCTGCTGACTAAACTGTTTGCAAAATGTGCTTTCTGCTGATAGTAGGCCTATCTATCACCGTGTGTGGATTAGTAGGCTTTTCACAGACATAGCATGTTCACATGGAGTATCTCACTCATCTCTGTATAATGAACAGAATGTCAACAACGAGCTACAAACCGCTTCCGTGTTGTCAATAAAAGTATCCGTTTCATCATAACCATCACCGAGATCCACTAGGTCCCGAATTTCACACTTCTGCCGATAGTTTAACTTCCGCTTCTTGCCAGGTTTGGAGCCCTTAACACAAACCAGCCATAACAGTATCGTAATGGGACTGGTATAGTAGCAAGCTGCTCTATTATCTTTTGTATCATGTCACAAATGTCAATTATGAATAAGAAATAAGCCTAGCTACACAACTACGGAGACAAAATTTTTGTCTAAAAAAGTGACCATGTGTTCAACTTCAAAGTCGCCTATCACATCCACATGCCAGAGACGTAGGGAATGAATGACTTCACTCAACCAAATGAAATAATAAAACAAACAATCTATACTTGTGTCATAATGTTTTGATATCCCTAACTCTAACGTTCTGTCAGCTGAAACTTGCAACCAAATAGATTAGGTTAGTTGCAGGGGATCTCAGATTCTCTAATACAGAGCAGAAACGTTATTTTTAAACACACATCAGATGCAAAATAAATGCAAAATAAAAAACTAATACTAAATAGTTAGCTAACAAAAGCTCCATGGCAACATAAAAATATAACATAATATCAAAAATTTAAAAATTCAAATTTTGGTCACTTTAACTGATCAGTGATTCACGGAGACTCAAACAGCCAAATGAAATGGCTTTTTAGTAACTTCAACTTGCATCACAACTCACATGCAACCTCAGTTACATACATGCATGGACATAAGAACGTTAAGCTAATAAAATACACTAAATAATATGAAGTAAAAAAGCAGCATACATATTTAGCCTCGAAACCCTTAGCGACCGCCACCATCCTGTCATGTTCTGCTGTGTCCTGAGCCGCAAAAGGGTCATTAGCATCAATATCAGCGAGATCATCAGAAATTCCCTGTCAACAGCATCATTGTTCAACTTGAATGAATGGATCCAAAAAATGCCAACAGCATTTTTACGCATGAAAGCAGCTACTGCTTTAGCATGTCTTAGCCATCGCAATTCTGTCTGTCCGTCACACAGGTGGATCAGTCAAAAACGGTGCAAGCTAATCTTCAAATCTTCACCGTCGGCTGCCTGGAAGACTCCAGTTTCAGAATCCGTGAAGCTTTTCCATAAATTTGAAAGGGGTCACCCCGAGCAAGGGCGCTCTAAATGAGAGGGGGTAGGGATAATTTGCGACGTTCAGCCAATAAGTCACCATATCTCAGAAACGATGCAAGATAGGGCCTAGTTTACTATTAATCACTAATAGAAAGTTGTACCCTGGCTGGCTCTCAATTGGCACCAAAATCAATGACCTTGGATAACCTTGAATGTCAAAATAGGGGTTTTTATGGATTTTTTGGCGATTTCGGGCTGTGAGACTCATTTCAAGAGCGAACTGTGCCAAAATCAAATGAGATATACACAAGGGCAAGCTGCGTATAAAATTCTCAGCATTGAACGTAGATTTTGACGGTCCAAGTCTCGATTTTTTAGGTTCAAGGAAACCTGCAGATGAGGGCATCAAAGAGCAATACCCCTGCAAAAGTTGTTATTTTACCATGGTTGGCCAGTCTTTCGTGAAAACGTGCAGACAGGCATGGACTCGCTGCCTATCACAACAAGCACTAGTGACGAGCTTTTTAGTCGTATCAAGTTCGATGACTTTGAAGAACCCTGAACTTCCAAAATAAAGGATTTTATTGATTTTTGCAATTTTCGGCTGCAGCACACTTCAAGAATGAATTGCGACAAAATGGCTAAAAATAAATTGACAGTTTGCGAACAACAACTGCTATAGGCTTTCGCACGTCTCGTGAGCATTAGCTCAAATTTCTTGTATGACAGAGCACACGTGCTGTATATATGCACTTCTGCATCACAATCAATAATCCTGCTGCCTGCATGTTCCTGTTAATTTATGTGTATATTTTGTAGTAAATTTTCATAATCGATAAAATGCCTATAAAAATGAACAATATTCAGATGACAACAGCAACAGTGCCAATGTCTTTAAAATGCAGTCACCAAGTGTTTGGTTTCAAATGTGACGATACAAACGTTTCATCCAACTTACTACATTCATACTCCCATACGTGGCAGTGGATTGGAGGTGTCGTCGCATTTCGCCTAATTGCATTTCCCCTAATAGGAACAAAGTTGTTACTTACTGATGTCTTAAACGCATCATGACGTAACGCATGATGCAACCGCGTAATGCATGTTTACTTCTTTTGTATGTGTAACAACATTTAATTATGGCGGGTGTTTCGAATTTTTGCTTTATCAAGACCCAACGCGACGTAGATGCCTTAGTGGTGGTGGTGCAGTCTCATTTCGCCTAAGCACATTTTGCCTATTCTCATTTCGCCTAATTGCTCCCCCAGTTGTGTCTACTGCAGAGCCCTAACCGAAATCGAACTAGGCTTAGGGTTAGTGTAAGTATATGATGCGAAATGAGATTAGGCGAAATGCAATTAGGCGAAATGCTACCCAACTGGATTGGATGCAATGCAACTTACAAGAATAGCACTCGTTTGAAGTGTTCTTTCTAAAGAACCCCATTATGTAATTAGAATTAAAAGTATACCCAGTATCAACATAAACTAGAATGAATGCTGAATAATTCTGTTATAAGTAGAGCTGTCACAGTTGACGCGTTAATTAACGCATTAATGCGTTAATAAATTAACGCGCGTTAAAAAAATTAATGCGCGTTAAAAAAATTAACGCACACGCATAAATTAATTTCATTCAGTTACTAAATTCTGTGCAGCAAAAGTTTGGATATTCCATTAAACTGCGGTTATATGACAATCGAATGAAATCAAGTAACTAAACTAGTTTTCGTTTCATCACT
>Ga0056128_1012997_pt1 | contig 10116 bp, 4 predicted proteins | sample WorMetLIZISLAND2_FD_71113 | JGI IMG/M metagenome (GOLD analysis project Ga0056128, IMG submission 71113) | Marine gutless worms symbiont microbial communities from Max Planck institute for Marine Microbiology, Germany - Olavius geniculatus... ... | reverse complement strand
ATTCAGCCTAGTACTGACCACCGTGCAAAATTTCACGCCGGTCGGCCCACGCATCTCGGAGATCTCGCGTGGACAAAATAAACAAAAAAAACATCTGGGCTAAAACGTAAGTCCTTCTGAAAACTATGGTTTTTGGGCGGACTAATAAAATGGCCGGAAGCTGTATGAACTAGAGGTGAAGTTGAGGCATTTCCATAAAGCATGAGAGCCAGCAAAGGCTTTTAAACATTCAGTCAGGTCAAAGATAACAAATGTGCAGCATAAAGCCAAATGTTCGATGATAGCTAAGGAGGAAGAATAATAATAATGATGGGCATAATAGCAACTTTTTTATTCAGGCTTCGCTTGTATCAGCATATCGGCATGCTTCCCTCCTGTGCATTTCCCATGTGTCCTTGAGTAGCAGACTTTATTGGCTTGTGCAACAGATAGCTACTTAACTATCTGAATATAGAACTGTCATCTTCTACAGGGTGGGCCAAAAAACCGGACCTGTTTGAGCGTTGATAACTCAGCGATGGTTACCCATAGAAAGGCATGTGGTATGTCAAAAGTTTTAGAATGTTGTAGACAAAAAGGGCCGAACTTGCATAGCAAATCATTTAAATATCCTTTGCTTAATTTGCATAAATTTTCATTACTTCTGAAATTAGGCATTTACCTGCACTGCCACGTGCCCAAGTTCATTGAACTCAAAAACTCACTGCCAAAAAGTCCAGATTTAAATTCTGTGAATTATTTAGTTTAGGGCATTGCAACAAATAGCATGGTCACAAAATTTTAGTAACTGACCAGCTAAAACGTGTGCTAGTCGAATGCTGGGCTCAGCTGATCCTGAACACATTGACTCCAGTGATCGATCAGCTGCCTAAAAGGACTGATGACGGTTATGAATGCAAAAGCTGGGCAACTGCTTATGTCGAATTTCATCTAAACTCAACGTATGTGTTAATGATTGTTGATATTTCACTGTATGCTGAATGAAAATCAACTTAAATTTATGTGTTACTGCCAATTTAGCATCATTTTAGGGGTGGTACAGATTTGTGTAAATCAGGCAAAGAATAATTAAATGCTGAGACATGCAAGTTGTACACTTCTTCTGTACACAATTTTGAAACTTGCCATATTACACACCTTTCCATTAGTAAACATCGCTAAGTTATAAAAGTTCAGATGTCCATGTTAAATCCATATGTTACAGTCATAATTGGCAGAATTTTGGGGTTGACGAATATTCATGCAAATTAGGCAAAGAATATTTAAATGCTTCATTATACAAATTTTTCGTTTATTCTTTACAGCATTTTGAAACTTTTGACATATCGTACGTCTTTCTACCACTAACCATCGCTGAGTTGTCAAAGCTCAAACAGGTCTGGTTTTTTTTGGCCCGCTTTATAGAAGGCTGCATTTGTCTGGCTGCTGACAGTATGACATTGTTTTCTGTACCATCCACTGCTGCAGTTTGTGTGTTTGCAGTTCATTTCATTAACTTTTGTGATATTTTATTGTTATGCACCAGCATTTGTTGAATTTTATCTTCGACGTTTGGTCTGTGGTACCGTGTATTGAATAAGCGATATTATGAGTTGTCTTTTTGCAGTTTAAATTGAATTGCTTCGTTTTTGTACTGATTCATTTTACCTGTCATTGACTGCCAGTTGTGAATGGAGTCTTAAGGCTGTAGTTTCACAGTATACGCTTTATCATTGTTACTGCTAGCTGTGTTATTAGATTCGTCTAATTTTTCTACAGTTCAGAATGTTTCCCTTTGAATAAAGGCACATACGGAGTGACGTAACAGGACCGGACTGAACTGACAGGGTTTAGCTTTTGATGAACTGACAAGTGGGCATGCCCATTGGTCATTAGTTGACTCGTATGTGAGCATAGTCACATAGACCACTGACACCAGTAGATGGTGCCTACTGTAACTCGTTACTGCTTGCCCATTGGTCAGTTTGTCAAAAAACTAAACTATGTCAGTTCAGTTCAGTTACATCGCTCTGTATGTGCTTTTTTAAGTCACGTGAAGGCAGTGCATGCGTATTAGATTTTCATGTGTAGATTCACGTCATTTTCCAGTCTGTCTTCGTCAAACGGAGGGAGCGTTCCGTCGAGGAATGTCCGTTCAGTGTCCACGTCGACTAAAATTGTCAACGGCAGGAAGATTGTCACCAAACGGTTTGTCGATTCCAGTGTTATTTAGAATTACATACAGTGGCTTTGTAGCAGAAGGGAGGGGTTCTCCCCTCTCCCCCCCAAAAAAATTAATTGGCTGTGTCAGAAAATTTGTCTGAAAATTTTTCTGTTGGAATATTTCTGTCCCAAAATGCAACATTTTGCGCTGAAAACCATCCGTTTGGAGAAGTTTAGGGGCAAAAATGAAATTTTGAGCACCCATAATTTTTCCTGTTGGAAATTTGCAGCTATTTGTCAGAAAATTGCAACATTTGTTCGAAAATTTCAATTTCCTACAGTTCCTACTTTTTAATCCACAATGCTGCTGATCACTTATTGCATCGTTGTGTCACAGTTGTTTAAGAGTGCTCTGATTTTGCACTCATGTCTGTGTTAAAATATTACATTTCCCTGCAGTTCTCTGACATTTGGCAGCTTTTGTTGACTTTTGGTGTGACGGTAAGGTGTCAGACTTGCAGTCAACCATCTCGGTATGTAACCAGCCGTCTAGGTCAACTCAGCCTTCCGTCCCTCCAGGGTAGGTAAATCGAGTACCAGCCTATCTAGCTGGGGTTATAGTGGGGTGCATTCACCTATGTCAGGTGGCAGGTAACACTGTGTGATCCCATATGGCAAGTTATGCTCCATAGCTCTGAGTCGGGCTTCCTATAAAGAGCTATACCACCACCCTTAACCTTTAAGCTTTTTAACCTGTTAAAATTTTTCTTGTAGGTGCCATAAAACTCAAGATACATGTGGGGGATAATCCCCCCCTGTTGGACATTTTAAGGTGTAAAAACCCTGGACATCGGAGGGTTATCAAAGAACGGTTTTGTGTCAGTACAATTGGGGCATGACGAAAGTGTGCTACGCAAATGTCCTTGATATGTATGGGAGTTTTCAACACATCAGAACTTCTGGCTCTTGGCTGATCTTAAAAGAAGGATCTCAATTAATACTGGCGAGGCTGGAGAGGCAAGCTTTCTGTTTTGGAGGATCTTTGTTTTGGTGCAGTACTTCAATGCTGTTCTGTTGCACAGCAGTTTGCCGGCCGCTGACTGTACGTCATGCACGGACTGAAGATTATACCCACCTTATTGCTGAGTCAATTTTCAGTCTGCCTTGGAACGGAGCCAAAAAATAATAATGATTTGTTTCTGTCCATAGGGTGATTGAAAACGGTGAAGAGACCGTGACGGTGGAAGAGAACGGTGTGCTAATGTCAAAGACAATTGGTGGAGTACAGCAGGCGATCACGGGTGCAGCAAAATAGCTGCAAACAGCCGTACATGTACAGCTCTCAATCATATCCACCGAACCCCCCCCTTTTCCTCAACAGCCACTCTCCTTAAAGGACAAATAAACCTTGAAAACAACATCGCCTAAAATTAAACTAAATAATTAATAAACTTAAAGTGGTGTTAATATAAGTGATAAAAGATTGTAGATAGAGCTGTCTGATTAATGCATTAACTTAACGTGTTAAAGAATTAGCGCGCATTAATTTTTTAATGCACGTTAAAAAAATTAACGCAAATACATAAATTTACTTGATTTTGTAAAGCAGGAGTTCCAATATTCCATTAAACCATGGTTATTTGACGATCGATTCCAGTAATTAGAAATTGTTTTGTTGCCGATCCATCACTATTGTCACAGTCCTGCAACACAGCCACAAGTTTGTTCGCTTCATTCCAGTCACCCTCTCGATGTAGTCGACCTACAATATTAGCAAATAGCAATATTAATGATGCGTTTTTTACTCGTTAATGCAAGCGTTAAAAAATTAGTGCAGTGCATGAACGCATTAAAAATTTAATGCTTCAATAGCTCTAATTTCAGATAAAAGCAGTGTTTGAGGATAAAAAGTAATGTTCGGCATTTTTTATTAGCAAAACCATAGATAAATTGGGGGTTGCTATAGCAGCAATACGTTGACAAAATTGTATCACTTTTATTAACGCCACTTAAGATAATTAATTATATACTTTGATTTTGAGCCGTGTTGCTTTCAAGGTTTATTTTCCCTTTGAGAGGCTCCTACATGTGAGACAAAACTTTGCATTTGACAACAACAGGGCGGGGCTACATACAGTGCAGCTGTCAGTCTACTAGTGTTTGGCCATGCCACTGCATGAGATGCCTTGTGGTTTGTTCATCATGGTGTCCTGACAAAACCGGGACACAGTGATATAGGCTTAGGTTTAGGAAATAAGGCTAAGAATAGGGTTAGGGTTAGTGTTAGGGATTATGGATTAGTAATCGGGATAGGGTTAGGGCAGGCGTTAGGGTTAGGGCTCGTGTAGTGGGCTAGTTTTGTCGGTCCAGGTTTTGACAGGGAACCGTTCACCACATGCGCATTGCACAATACAACTGTGTTCGAACTGATTGAATTGCAGTGTATGTAGCCGCATTCTCTTTTTGTCACGTGCAGTAATTTGTCGCATATAGTGGCTTCTAGAATCGAAATCAGGTGCAAGTTTTCCCCATTTTTAGGCTCAAGTTCCCCCCCCAATTTTTGGGATCAAGTCCTTCCCCTTTCAGGCTCATTCCTCTCCCTGCCTTCCCCTCGATCCACCCTTATTCCCTTTTTCTCTGTACTCCCCTTTCCTATGCTTTATCCCTCTTTCCCTCCATGTCCCTTCTCCCGTTCTCGTTGCCCAGTGAAAAATGGGGGGAAGTTTTGATCTATATTCCTAACAAAACTCCCCCCATTTTTCACTCGGCGCAAGTTGCACCCACCTGGTATAGGGATAGAAGCCACTAATCACGCATGTAGGAAGTTTTCAACGGCCATTTGACTTTGTCAGTTTGTGATTACGTTGACCGACTTGTAACGTATATTTATGCTATTTGTGAGTATGTGTGACATGAATGTGATGCTGTTTTTGTCATGTTTTGTTTAGTCATGTTCTGTTTCTGTGCACTGCATTGTAATGGTTTGACCAATTTTTCATGTAAACACCGACACTTCTAGCTGGTGGTTAGCCATGAGCCGGTAGTAATTGCATTCCCGGGATCCTGGCAGTCTTAGCTGGGATCACAAAAACATTGGGCTGCCACTACTGATTGAAAGTTCTTAATTAATTAATTTCCAAAAATAATTTCAGTTAATTTTTCTAGTCAAAAAAGACTGCGACAGTGCAGAAAGCAACTACACACATTGCTGTTATTATTTGCAAACTAAAACAGAATTTTAAAAATTGATGATGATGATGCAGTAACCTAAACAGTGTAGTCAGAGCGTATAGATTATAAGAAAAATTAATTCATTTAATTAATCATTAATTTCTGCAGCCCTAAAAAATTTTTAAAAACTTATGATGCAGAAACAATTTTAACTGTTGCATGTGAGTGTAAGAGTACTTTCTGTGTACTGTTTTTTTGACAAGTCATGATCACTTAGTCCCGGGATTGCAATCACTTATAACCAGTCACCGTTTCTGATTAATTCCGTTAGCTTTAACTTGAAGCCATACTGCTAGATCTCCATTCAGTTGTATATGGCAGAAGTGTATTTAATGCACATTGACGCATCGTGTTTGAGGAAATTCACGAGCATGTATACAGGGTTCCTACACTTTTACTTGGAAAAAAATTCCAGGACTTCCCAGGACCATCAAAACGTTTTTCTAGGCCCTTCTCGGAGCATACCAGTGTTTAAATATAAAGACAGCAATTACTTACTGTACATACCGAGTGTAATTGAATGCTCAAAGTTTTTCATAAGGTTTATGAAGTGGCCAGTATTTTGAAGTTTATCTCATCATTCTGTTTCAGTAAGAAAGTGCTATGCTAGTTCATATGTTGTTTATTTCAAATCTCCCAGTAAATTCATCAGCTAATCACATTTTGCACAACTCTAACTTTGATTTCCAGGACTTTTCAGAATTGAGGGAAAATCCAGGACTTTCCAGGAGGCCTGGGAACCCTATTTAGACTTGCTTACTGTCATTTATCGACTCAGTCAAGCTGGATGAATCTTTCTAAGGTGATCAGAACTTGAGCGAGTTGTTTGTACAGTGTACGTTTGCTAATCTGAGGCTTTACGCTGCTAAGCATGCATTGATTTGTGATACTGAAAACAGCTGCTTTAACCTATTTATGCTTTATTCTATTAAGCTTTGTAGTTTTGCAGCTTGGGAAATGGGACCATAGATATCCTGTTTTTTTGTGAAGCAGTTTGACCCCATTTGGTTAATTTTACCAACAGACTGTCATTCCACAGTTTTATCTTGGTGAAACTTTGCATTTTGCAAGTATTTGTTTTGGTCATTTAACATTAGTGCTTAGCTTAGCAGTCTGACCTTGCAGAATTAGCAGCGTTTGTCAATCTCTATGGGACACCCCCCCCTTATACTTGGACTGGGTGGTACCATAACAAACATCTCCCCAATATTTGATGAGTAGGCCGATAGCAGTTATCTTTACGGATACTTTTTATCCACACAACATTTTCCTGATAGATTAACACTTTCAAAAGTTATCATAGCAATGTAAACTGCACGAAATTTGATCAGTTGATTCTGAGGAAAATTATTAAAATCTTTGCCACCCAATATACTTTATGGCTAAAGTGCACCAAATTCGGTTTTGGGGCCCCACTAGGGGAGCTTACAGCGCTCCCTCAGACGACCTAACTGGATTTTAGGGGCAAGAACTTGGGACCGTCTGCCATCTTCAGAGTGCCTGCGAACATTTAAGACTAAACTTAAGACTCGTCTGTTCTCCTGTTTCCCACAGTTCACTGTGAGGTGACTGTGGTGCCATTTGCATTTTTCGCTCTAAATTGTATTGTATTAAAGTATTAAAGGGGGAGGGAAAGGAAAGAAAAGAATATTAGGAAAATTCACCACTGTATTTCCTCTCAACCATTGGAGGGATTGACATCTGTACTAGCTAAACTAGATAAACTTTTGTGATCCTTTTTCCAAAATATGTGCAATCCGGCTTCATGTCTCCATCACCTCCTCCCACCCCTTGCAACATTTCCGTAACTTCCAGCCCAATCTCAAGAACAAAAAAGTTTCAATCATTTGTAAATTGCACCCTCAATAAGTACTAATCATCTATGTAACTTTAGTCAGACCCTAGTGGTATCTTTGTTTTGTTCACATTGTGGACTATGTTATTATTGCTGTCAACATTTTTGTTTGTCTGTTGTTTTCCACTGTTATTCAGCTATTTGGCTACCCATCCGCAAATATGCAAAATGAAACTCCAGGCTAGATTCTGGGCTAGTGTCACCCCAAGCCTATGTCATTGGTTATATTGCTTTAACTGAAGTCAGTCATGTTCTGAATGCATTTCGTCTCCTCCGTTCGTCTCTGCTTCCTTCTATGCCACGGAGCTCCGCATCTGTTATATTATTATCGACAATCAGCATGTCTGTTGACACTGTTTTCAACAAAGTGTCGTTGGGGATTAGTTTGATGATTTTGTAATGTAATGTACAGTAGCTGCCGCTTTGCAGCGTATTGTATGAGAGTCGTTCGATAAATAAGTTACAAAACAGGGCCATTATGTAAGTTTTCCAAATATGAAAAATTCAAAATATACGTTTTGTAGGAAATATTTATTTTCAACAACATTGTGTGTGTACAAAGTTCTTTCGATGATAATGTCGTGATTGTAAACGTCACCTTGTTTCTTGTTTATAAGTGACTTCACAGTATATTTTGGATTTTTGTATTTGTCACAAGGAATATTATTAGATTGTGACCAATCTAATGCACTCCTCGTGTGCATTATTTTCTCCTGTATTTTTCTAAGTGCTTTCTCTTTCAACTTGTATTAAAGACTTGGCGTCAATTTGAGACCGGACTAATATTATACTAGTAGTGACTGGCGTCGAAGCTGTTATTGGAAATCGTCTCCCCGTCTTTTTTTCACCGTTATAAAAATATGGCACCTCAAAGATAATGGGATTACAACCTTGACCTTTTGGGGTCACGTGACGTCCCATTCGACGTGAGGTGGTCGACTTCCTATGGGTGGTCCATAGTGACCATGTGTCTGTCTACCACCATTATGGAGATATGGCCGTTTGAAGTTTTTCCAGGAAGGCTCTTCCAGGAACAGAGGTCATTCGTCGGTCGGTCCTCAATATTACACTGATCTCATATACTCCTCTTCGCTACGTTAGGAACGTAGCGCACGAGGAGTAAAAGTAACAGCTGTTTTGTGACATTTGTCGAACGACCCTCGTAATTGGTGCGTTGTTGATTAGTTTTCTGTGCTAAGCATGTCTTACTTTTGGCAATTTTTATAGGTGGACAGTTTTAAAAGCTGCCGGATTTCTCCAATATTGAGGAGAAACATTCGTTCCACTTTTTCATATCATTGCAGCATTTGAGCTCATGACGCAATATATTATGAATTGCCTTTTGTTTTTTCTACAGTTTGATGCTACAGTTGTTTAGGCGTGTGTTTGAATAGAGAAAATGTAGACTGTTAACTAGAAAATCGGCTTATTTTCAGTATATTATAGCCAATAATACTAGGATGTGTTAACTGTACAAGGACCAGTGGCTGTCCGGTGTGTAATAAAGTTTGATAAATGCTGTGGTCTATTTGTGCAAAACTGTCTGGCCAGCATGGTATTGCATTTGTGTAGAAATTCATTTCAGTATTCAAAAACTTCGACTGTATACTTTCAAACGCAGCTCAGCTACTTTGGGTACTACACACGGCATTGGGGTGGTATTTGAGTGATGGCTACAGAAGTAGGATATATTTTTACTCAGTGTACTGTTACTCACTGTTTGCCTTTTGATTTTTGTAGCGCAGTTAGCACACATCTTTGTTCGGGTGTCAGTACAGAATCTGCAACTGTTATTTTTGTCACAAACATTCTGCATTTACTCTATTAATAGATGTCAATCATTTCTGTCTAGCAAAGCTGTACTATCGAGTTCACTAAATATGTCAAATTCTGATCTGTATTTTGTATTGCTGTATAATGCAGGCATGACATGTAAGTCGTTCTATCGCTGGATGTATGAGTTGTGTTTTATTGAAATATATTACTGAATGAAATGTCTCTGAATAGTAGTAGTATTAGTAGCAGGCAGAAGTAGTAGTGTCCTATTTTCTCGAGCCCAGACTGGGAGTGCATTATAAATGTAACAAGAAATCTGAGCTAATGCTCATGAGACGCATGCCAGCCTACATCAGTTCCTGTTCGCCTGTTGTCTTAGTCTATGTCATTCCATTTTGTCGCAGTTCACTCTTCTGCAGCCAAAAATCGCCAAAAGAATTAATAAAAACCTCCATTTTGGGGTTCAAGATCATTCAAGGTCATCAGTGTTGATACCACTAAAATGCACTTCACCAGTGCTTGTTATGATAAGCAGCATGTTTGTGCTATCTGCAACCGTTTTCACGCTAAACAAGCTAATAGCAGAAAAGTAACCATTTTTAGGGGTACCCCTCTTTAACACCTTCGTGTGCAGGCCTCGTTGAACGTAGGGGGTCGCGACTTGGACTGCTAAAATCTACATTTAATGATGAAAATTACATACTCAGCTTGTCTTGATCTGTCTCCAGCCATTTCGGCGCAATTCACTGTTTGAAATGCGTGTCGCAGCCCGAAATGTCGACAAAAAATCACTAAACTTTCCCATTTTCGTTACTTAAGGTCATTTCAAGGTCATCGATGTTGACTTCCCTAAGAAGCTTGTCGCTGTTGCTTGTTAAGCAGCATGTCTTGTCTTATCTGCAACCGTTTTCATGCTACACAAGACTATATCGGGAAAAGCCTTTTTTAGGGAAATAAACCCTCGTGCACAGGCCTCGTTGAACGTAGGGAGTCGGGACTGTTAAGATATACATCAATTGCTGAAAATTTCGTACGTAGCTTGTCTTGGTTTATCCATAGGCGGATCCAGGAGTTGAAGATGGGGCAAGGTCGAGCGCCACTGAGTCGAGGCG
>Ga0056128_1012993_pt1 | contig 10122 bp, 9 predicted proteins | sample WorMetLIZISLAND2_FD_71113 | JGI IMG/M metagenome (GOLD analysis project Ga0056128, IMG submission 71113) | Marine gutless worms symbiont microbial communities from Max Planck institute for Marine Microbiology, Germany - Olavius geniculatus... ... | reverse complement strand
GCTGACCTCATTCTGCTTTTCAAGATATACAAGAATTTGTCACAACCTCCCTTCCACTCACTGTTTCAGCTTACTCATCAGGATAAAACCAGAGGCCATTCACTCAAATTGGCAAGACACTGCGCAAACAGAGACGTTAGACTTTATTTCTTCTCCGAACGCATTATCTCCAGTTGGAACCGCCTAGATCAGTCTGTTATCGATGCCGAAAGTGTTGACATCTTCAAAAGAAGACTGCATACTCAGATTCGCAACTTTCAGATGGACCTGTTTACGGATTGACTCCGCTCGGTCCTAGGCCGGATCAGGACTCTCCTGGTACGGCCGTACCAGGTAAATTACCAGACAAAGTTACAAACATAAAATCAATAACGCAGTGCATGTGGTCTGATAAAGGACACAAAGGACCCTGTCAAAAAATTCAAGAAGATTGGAAGTACAGGATCTACCTCGTCCAAAGCCATGCTGAGAGTCTCTGACCAAATTGTGTTTGTCGAGGTGTCTGACAATTTCGTCTCGGAGAACTGATTCCATAACTTTAGACAGTCGACTCGTAAGACTGACTGGTCTGTAATTTGTAATTTGTAATATAACTCTATGGTAAACATAAACATAAACAACGTCAACGTAATAATTTTTCTCCATAATGGATGGATTTTCTGGTCATCCTGAGGTGAAAAAGTGTCTAATATGGGTAAACATGCAGTTTAGCGGCCTAAACAAAATACACAGTCAACTTACTGCCTACACGGGCCAAAGCGTACATGCGGTCAGTTAACCCTAACCCTAATCCTAACTCTAAACCTAAGCCTAACCCTAAGCTTCGCCTGTATATAGGCGGTAAGTTGACTGTGTATTTTGTTTAGGCCGCTAAACTGCATGTTTACCTCTAATATGATTATTACGAAGAGTTTGTAGTTTACGCTGCATTTTGTAGTCATGATGTTGTCTTCTGTTTTACTCACCGGGGGCCAAATTTTCGAAACTTTCCTAAGACATTTTCCAAAGAAGTTTCGAAAATCCGCATACTTTCTTTGGAAAAGAAGTCTTCCAAAGATCTTTCTAAGAAGTTTCGAAAATTTGGCCCCGGGTTACTCACTGGGTGAAGGTGCACCCGTTGCAGACACACGTATCATCAGAACTTCATGCAGATGACCGTTACGAATCGTACAGCTAATAGGACTTGTGGACTTGTTATAAGTCTTTAAAGAAGTCCATCTGACGACTACGTCTCTTCTCCAAGCGGCTCTTGAATGAATTTATTGAAGGAACGTCCACTTCATCTTGTGACACTGTTCCATCGGTTGATAACACGCTGCGAGAAAACTGAAGACGTGCATTACATTGGCAGTGGTTCTTGACAAGTTTCAAACTGTGACCTCTAGTCCTGCTGTATCACACCTGGTATCCCACTGGAATCAAGCTGTGACGAGTTCCACGTTCCAACGTATAGACACAGATCTGGCAGCCGTAGGATCTCGCGGACTAGAAGTCCATAAAGAAATCTTTCTGCTTGTTCCTCAGCTTTTTGAGATGGTTCTTGAAAGAATCAACAGTGGTGACGAGACCTACTGGGCCAAGACCGAGACCGAGACGTTGAGGATTTTGTCCGAGACGAGACCCGAGATGAGACAATAGCACATCTCAAGACCGTCTTGAGACCGAGACGTCTTGACTGAGACCACATCACTGCTTTTGACAGTGCTAATTATTTGTGTAAATATAAGCTTTCTCCTAAGACTCACCAGTTAGTCACAATACGACGTACTATCTAAGTCAAAATACGATCTGTTACAGACAGACAGACAGACAGACGATAAATCGTACCAAAGAGCCAAACCTTTAAGCTTTAATTACAGCTTAACGGTAAGCCCAAAAAGTACAAGAAATTTTATACTGCATATGCCTACTGATTGGCACCCAAAATTAAACCCATAAACCCGGGTTTTTGCCTGTTTTTACACGCGAAAGCGGCTACTGCTTTCAGCATGTCTTAGCCATCGCAATTCTGTCTGTCCGTTCGTCTGTCAAATGGGTGGATCAGTCAAAAACGGTGCAAGATAGGATCACCAAATCTTCACCGTCGGCTGCCTGGAAGACTCTAGTTTCAGGAACCGTAAAGGTTTTCCATAAATTCGAAGGGGGTCACTCTGAACGAGGGCGCTAAATGAGAGGGGGTGGGCAAAATATGCAATTTTTGGCCAATAAGTCGCTGTATCTCAGTAACGGTGCGAGATAGGGCCTAGGCTACTGTTAATCACTAATAGGAAGTTGTACACTGGCTCTCGATTGGCGCCAAATTCAATGACCTTGAATGACCTTTTTAACCACATATGGCACTGAATGGCCTATTTTATGCTGATGTGCCATTAAGAAACTACTCACTCACTTATGCATGGCAGCAACGAAAAAGAACATGTCATATTAAAGCTTGTCAAACATATAGAAAACACCGTGCCGGGGTCTTCAAGATATTGAAGTTGGCACGTATCCCGAAAAAGAAGAAGAAGAAGAAGACATACATTTTTCAGTGATAGCGGGGCCATCCAAACATCGTGGAACGCAGAAACACTTTACCCCCTCTCTACGAGCCTGTGGACAAATGTTTCATATGAACTTCTGGTATCGTGGTAGTATCACGATACTCGATACCTGAGATGGTATCATTATCGTGGCTGCAATTTCGGGTATCGCACAACACTAGTTTATACTCCAGTATATATAATATAGCCAGTGTCTATAATCTGCAGCGTTGTTGACATTGGCAGTCGCTTGTTAATTTTTTTTTCAGTACAAGAATATATGCAAGAGTGGCATTGGAAGTGAGTATGAATGGCACAGAACCTTCCTCGTTTACCTCGACCTGGTTGAATGTATGTACACTTATGTATTAATTAGAGCTGTCAAATTAACGCATTAATTAATGCGTTCGTAAATTAATGCACGTTAAAAAATTAACGCATTTACGTAAATTTATGTTAATTTACTAAATTCAGTGAAGGAAAAGTTCCAATATTCGGTTAATCTGTGGTTATTTGACAATCGAATGAATTCAAGTAACTAAACTGTGGTTGCTGTTTTATCACTACTGTAAATAAATAATTATTTTGACGACAGGCTAATTGTTTTCTATGCTAGCTATGGTGGCAGTTATTGGTGATTATACGTTTAAAATGTGTTTCTAACTTTCTATATTCTACAGGCGGGGGCGCCCGCGACGTTTAAGAGGCAGGCCCCCAAACGTCGTGGGGCCTGGGGTAACTTACTCCCTACTCTCCTTTTCAACAGGCCTCAGTGCGTTAATAATGCGTAAATTAATGCATTAAAAAAATTGACGTTTCAAAACAGCTCTAGTATTAATAGAAAACCAGTAACCTGAGCAGCCAGCGTTTGTTTGTTTGCATTTGTAAAACGCTGGCTGGCCATGTGCAAAACTATATGTTATTAGTCTATGCTCATGACTAGCCATGTGCATAGCATCATCCTTTGTAATAAAGTGACTTATGCTGTTAGATATTGGGTTATCAGCACTTTATCTCACTGTAGCTTACGGTGGACATAGGCAGTACGAGTAGCACTAAATACTGAAAACAACCTATAACAACCAGTAGTTTTCAGTATCTACTGCCACCCAGCAGTACAAGTGCCAGCATAGAATAAGTTACTAAGATATACTCTAATAGGGTAATTGACTAATATGAAGTAAATTCTTATGGTCCTATATTTTCAGAACACAATTTTAATGCGTAGACAGTTCAGATGTTTCTGCATCCGCTGAATGTGATATTTGTAATTTTCTGTTACTTTGTAAGTATTTTTTTTGTTTTTTTTTGGTGTGCTTTTTTCTGTGTAGGTGTTGTATGCCTTGTCTGTCTCTGGATGCTTATATGGGCCATGTTGCATTGTTGCCTGATTTAAATAAAATTGATGAATGACTGAAGGCCACAGGCCCATTAAGAGGGTGGGGTAGGGGGTAAGCTACCCCAGGCCCCGCAACGTTTGGGGCCCCACCACAGCTCATAAATATAAAGTGTACCAGAATGCACCATTTTAAAAAGAAAAGTTCAAACATTTTCTCCCCATGGGGACTCCACGAGAATGTTTAAGGGGCCTGCAAGAATGTTTTCTCGGGCCCCGCTGTGGCTCTCGATGGGCCTGGAATGCTACAGATATTAGAAAATGTTATTAAACCTCTAACAATCTTTACCTTTACTCAGAGCTACAGTATTTAATTTAATGAACCTGTTATAAATGCTATTGCTGGTTGGTGAATTCAACACAGGTCGAGGATGGTACAATGTGGTGGTGTACCCTATGGAACAGTTGCAGTTACTGCTTGTTGCTGGTCATCCGACTACCACTGATGACAGATGTTTTGTATGGCCAGTGTCTGCCAACGATTCCATATCACCATCTCAGATATATTCCGTAACCAGCGGACTAAAGACTGTTAATAATAAGGCCAGGTTTGTCCACCTCGTCTGCAAATGTGCTTTATTGTGCATATCTGTGGATTAAATAGAATTTGAATGCTATGTACCGTAACTAGCTGAATATATGCCAGCTTAAAACGTATTGCTACACGATAAAGCACTTAAGATTGGAATAAAAAAGACCAGCAGACCACATACATGTATAATTTATGTATACAAGAAATTTGAGCTAATGCTCACGAGATGTGTGAAAGCCTATAGCAGTTCCTGTTTGCAGGTAATCTTAGTCTATCTCCATCCGTTTCGTTGCAGTTCACTCTTTTGCAGCCAAAAATCACTTAAAATCAATATTTTTAGGGTTCAAGGTCATCGATGTTGACATTCTTACGAAGCTTGTCGTCAGTGCTTGTTATGATAAGCAGCATGGCTGTGCCTATCTGCACCCATTTACACGCTTTTACAGGGGTACCCCTCTTTGACACCCAGGCCTCCTTGAATCTAGAGGGTCCAGACTTGGACTGCTAAAATCTACATTCCATGCTGAAAATTTCATATGGAGGTTGTCTTGGTCTATCTCCAGCCATTTTGGCGCAATTCACTCTTGAAGTGCGTGTTGCAGCACAAAATTGCGAAAAATTCACTAAAACCTGCTATTTTGGGGGTTAAAGGTCATTCAAGGTCATCGGTGTTGACATTTCTAAGAAGGTCATTGGCAGTACTTGTTGTGATAAGCAGCATGTCTGTGCCATTCTGAAACCATTTTTAATCCGTGATTACTTGTTTCGCTTACGGCCAAAATTTGGGTGTCTTAACGTTTGTAATTTTGTCGTCATAATATGTACCAGCGATTGAGGAGAAAGTCTTAATTCTAGATTAGGCTACAAATAATAAAACGGTTTGCAGATGCTTGAAGTCGATCAAGTTCAACATTTTATTTACTTTATTTTATTCAACATTTATTTACATGTATAATGTATATGTGTACAATACATCAGCCATAGCATAGCGTGTTGCATGGCGCCACCTTGTGAATAATATAGACTTGTGTTGCAGCCCGAAATCGCCAAAAAATTCATAAAACCCCCTATTTTAGCGTTCAAGGTCATTCAAGGTCACTGAATTTGGCGCCAATCGAGAGCCAGTGTACGACTTCCTATTAGTGATTAATAGTAACCCAGGCCCTGTCTCGCACCGTTACTGAGATACAGCGACTTATTGGCCAAAAATCCCATATTTTGCCCACCCCATCTCATTTAGTGCCCTCGTTCAGGGTGACCGCCTTCGAATTTATGGAAAAGCTTTACAGTTCCTGAAACTAGAGTCTTCCAGGCAGCCGACGGTGAAGATATGGTGATTCTAGCTTGCACCATTTTTGACTGATCCACCCGTGTGACAGACAGACAGACGTACAGACGGAATTGCGATGGCTAAGACGCGCTGAAAGCAGTAACTGCTTTCGCACATAAAAATTGGTACTGCATATCTGTATAAAGTAGTGTTTGCAATCCTGAGATTGAATTCTAAATCCTGGGATCTGACTGCAGTTTTATTCCAGTTCTCAAAATTATTTCAGTTTCTCAGCTCAATCATTACAGTTTAAGTTTCTATACAATATCTGAATTCTTTTCAGTTATAGTTTCTATAAAGTTTAAAAAAATCATTTCAGTGCAGTTTCAGTATCAGTATTTACATCATTTTAGTTAGTTTTTTGTCGATGCAACTGACAACTTAACTACCAACATTAAGTTCATCAATCTGCTAGCCTACTAGCAGTAAATTCATCAACTATCCAAAAAATTTTATTTCTCAAAACGTTCCAGCCCTGGAAAATTAAGGAAAAGTAACTCAAGACTTGTAGGCTAGCAGATTTTTTTAAAACTTCATTCGGGGTTGTATCACGGATATCTTTCTTGGTTTCAATAGTAAACGGGTTATGAATGATAAATGAAATTCAAAATAGCAGCCGCTGCCATCTTGAATTTATTGTTTTTGTCGATTTTGTTCACAGCGTCTATTTCCAGCGGCAGCCGTCTACATTACTGCAATATTTCATACATCTACGTAAATCGGTGGCTGAGTTATTATTGCTGTTTGTGCAAAAATCCAAGATGGCGGCCGCCGCCATCTTGAATTATAATTTTGTAATGCTGGACCACCCACGAAGTCCATTTGTGCACCTGAAATTCCCCTCAAAATTTTGTGTTTGGGGGAGTTTTGACCCCCAAACATTATTTTTTTATCATCGAGACCCGCAAAAGGCACTACCTTATGTGGAAACACGCGTTCTGAGCTATAAATGGTCATGATCGGTCTTCTGGTGTGACCTGGAGGTGACGGCAAGAATACAAAAAAAGAGAAAGAACCCGAAGATCACCGAAAATTCACTCCTTGCGCAGAGCCCCTTCCTGACGTCCCCCGTGAACCAAATTTTGCATGCGGGGTTGTATCACGGATATCTTTCTTGGTTTAAAGTTTTATTAAGATCGGTTGAAAAATGTGGGAGCTGTGGGGGTCGAAATTTCGGTTTGCTCATTAACTTGGCACATCACTTATACAACATCTTGTTGCTACTGCACAAGCCGTGATCCTGAAATTCCAGGATTGGGATACTGCTAATCCTGGGATTTGGGATTGGTGACTGCCGGGATCCCAGGATTGTAATCACCAGAACAAAGGTCAATTAACAAATAACAGATTGTAGTTTGATGTGAAAGTAGAATTACACCTCATCAGGTTTGATTGTGGAATTTGTAGAAGCAAAACCCCTCAGAGTTTACAGTGTATGTGTGATAGGTTAATGGTAGGCATCGTCAGCAGTGATTCTACAATTGTCTACTACACGCTCACCGACGGACTTTTACCTCCAGAGTCAGCTGACGACCAGAACGCCGCTAAACTGAAACACCGGAGAAAACTTCAGCGACGACTCAAAACACATGACACAGTGCGGACACAACTGCTAGCTAGTTCATGCGATGCACACTTAGGATGTCCTGTTGAAAATAAAATCTGACTACTGCACCCATATTTCACCGACAGATTGGAAGCACTTGATAATAGGCATAAATTTTTATCACATCAAGTGTCCATAACGACGTAATGTTTCTCGCCATTTATTTGTTAAGCCCCACACAGTGTAACCACAGCCAAAGGGTTTTTTTTGACTCACAAACAAACTGAAAACCTAGTACGTTTTATGCTTATTTGCACTTGTAGTAAGATTGGTGCTGGTAAGGGAGTCCCATGGAGCATTGGGGTGAGAACAGTTTCAAGGCAATCAGTCTGCTGAAGGTGATGTAGTTATGAACCCCATTATAGGCTGCCAAAGTGCAAATATTACATTAATTTTATGTAATGTAGCCATTATTGTCATATTTGGTGTGGTTCTGCCTGTTAATCACAGTTGATGCATAATCGATATTGAGTTATAATTGATCGTGCTAAAAAATTCAATAGCGTCTCTCTCTCTTACTCACCAAAACTGTCAAATGAAAATTCAGTCTGCTGCTTATAAAGTGAAGTGAAAAGTGAAACAGAAGTTTTGTTAAGAATTATTTACACTCTGTTGTCAGTAATAGTAGCAAAGTAGCTCCCAAGTGTATGTATCAACTTGTTCCTGTTACGCATTTTGTTTTTGTTAATGAGTGTGTGATTAATATTTTTAATCGTATTACTCATTCTCAGCACTACTTTGATATCATACACCAGATTATATAAGGTATTGCTCTCCATAAGACCCATTACATATACATATTATCAACATTGCATCTTATGCTGGGCTTGAAATGGGACAGTATTGCCCAGTAGGCTTTGCCATTCCAGCAGTTATTGAAAAGCATACTGCCATGTCTTTCTTGAGATAGTTACAAAATGATTCATTTAATTCCCAATATTAGATCTGCAACAAAGGCATAGAATTCTTATACCAGCAATTATTTTCTAAAATTCAAGCCCTGGTTTCACGCGAGAGCTAGCATATAGTGCATATTAGCTATGGTAATTCTGTCTGTTCGTCTCCAGACCCGGTACCACACCAAGCCCAGGTAACTTTGAGTTTTCACCATATGATAGCCTGGAGTCTCTAGTATTTCATGACAAAATTTCATGCCACTGGGTCAGGGGGATCCCATGAACGAGGGGTAAATGGGGGGAACTCCCCTAAAAGCGTTATTTTACTGGTATTGGCTCATCTAGCATGAAAATGGCTTCAGATAGGCACAGACATGCTGCTTATCGTAACAAACACGGGCAATGAGCTTCTTAGGAATGTCAACATCGATGACTAGGGCCCACAGTTTTCCGCAGGCCGCAGAATTTCGAGGCGAGCCGCAGAATTTGCCATTTTCCACGGAATGTTGATATTGCCGCAGAATTTTGCATAAGTTAAGAAATGACTAATGATTAGTACGATCGTCGGCTTGATAACGTAATTAGACTAACTATATTGTGGAGAAAAATCAAACTACTGCCTAAAACTGCATCCCTACTAATAAGTACCAGCGTATATGGCACAATCGTAAATGAACACAATGCGACTAATTGACAAACTGCACTTTTGAAAAGAAAAAAAGATAGAAAGTTTTCTTTGTATGCTGCCAGCATAACTGAGTGCCATGCCAGCATCCAAAAACTGAAGTTTTTTAAACAGAATAAAGCTAAGTTTACGCACAAACGGAAGGCCGCCGTAAGCCATGGAATTTGGACAATTTTGCCACGGTGAGCCGCGGAATTTGGCAAAACTTTCCGCAGAAAACTGTGGGCCCTATTGATGACCTTAATTTTTTGCGATTTTGGGCTGCAACACACATTTTAAGAGTGAATTGCGCCGGAATGGCTGGAGATAGACCAAGGCAACCTACACACGAAATTTTCGCCATTGAATGTAGATTTTAGCAGTCTTAAGTCCCGACCGCCTACGTACAAGGAGTCATGCGCATGCATGTGTCAAAGAGGGGTACCACCCTAACAAGAAATTTGAGCAAATGCTCACGAGACGCGCGAAAGCCTATAGCAGTTCCTGTTCGCAAATTGTTTTAATCTCTAGCCATTTTGTTGCAATTTACTCTTGAAATGCGCACCACAGCCAAAGATCGAAAAAAACAATAAAACCCCTTATTTTGGCAGTTCAAGGTCTTTCAAAGTCGTCAACGTTCATACGACTAAAAAGCCCATCACCAGTGCTTGTTGTGATACGCAGCATGTATGTGCCTACCTGCAACCGTTTACACGTTAGACTGGCCAACAGCAGTAAAATAACGACATTTACGAAGGTACCGCCTTTGATGACTTAGTGCGCAGGTTTCCTTGAACCTAGAAGGTCGAGACTTGGACCTTTGAAATCTATGTTCAATGCTGAAAATTTCCGTCGCAGCTTGTCCTGGTCTGTCTCTAGTGATTTGGGTGCAATTTGCTCTTGAAATGTGTCTCGCAGCCTAAAATCGCCCAAAATCCATAAAACCCCTATTACGTTGGTCAAGGTCATCCAAGGTCATTGCTCTCAGTGCCAATCGAAAGCTAGTGTGCGACTTCCTATTAATGATTAATAGTAATCTAGGCCCTATCTCGCACGGTTTCTGAGATACAACAACTTCATCATCATCATCATCGACAACCGTGGGCTCAATGCCCGTTGGTGTCTGACGCCATTGTTACTATCGCTGCCCACCGCTGCCTATCTAGGGCAGCGTGG
>Ga0056128_1012991_pt1 | contig 10122 bp, 2 predicted proteins | sample WorMetLIZISLAND2_FD_71113 | JGI IMG/M metagenome (GOLD analysis project Ga0056128, IMG submission 71113) | Marine gutless worms symbiont microbial communities from Max Planck institute for Marine Microbiology, Germany - Olavius geniculatus... ... | reverse complement strand
AAAATTATATAGAATTTATTACATTAAACAACTATATAGGTGGTCGATACGATTCCGTCGACTACTGTGCCTTCGCCAACATGTGACAAAAAGCTAACACTCTAAATTTCGTGCTAACAAGGCCAAAAAATAAGCCTACATTTTGGGGCACATTTTACTCCACCGTGACTTTGACCCTCGACTTTTTGACCCCTAAATGCGACGCGTTTTTCCTTGTCCCAAAATCTATTGACGGTAAAAGTTTAGTCAAATTTCGTCAACAAATACACAAGATATCTTGCTAACAATGTTTGTTCGGGACTCACGCACGCTTACTCTGAAAACATAATGGCTCCGGCCACTACGTTGGCGGAAGCATATGAAAGATATTGACGCCGAGTGGCGACATGTTATGCGACCGCCCGTCTAGATGCTGGGCGTTTAAGGAGGCGTTGTCAGTGATTCAACGCAGAAGTCAAACATTGACTGATTATCAGGCGTAATTATGGTTAACCGTTGTTAACCATCAATTATAATCAAATCTATGACTGCCGTACAAATAGCCTACAGGTTATTTGTACGGCTGTCGTACATATAGCCATCGCTTATGCTAAAGCTGACGTTATTTCACAAGACAATGTTTGTAGCGACGCACCGAGGGTGGATCTGATGGAATTTACTGCTGAGTAACTAGGCCTATATCAAGAATAGAATTTTGATATTAATATTTGACGCAGTTACGACCAAAACTTTGGTGGAGGTTTACTTCTTAATGTTACACTGTGTGGGTTATAAATGTCACCAGTTTTGTGAATTAAACGATCGGCCGTTTATAATATACAGTTCTATCACGGTGCCCCTGTGACTGTATGCGTTAATCACGAGCGGTGCGTTGAGCTGGTCTGTCGGTGGTCGATCACGGCGTAAGTCGCTGAAGCGTCCGGAACAGTCTTTTTCTTTGCTTTATTCTTCTTCCGTTGCGGTTTTTGTTTTGTCTTCGGCTGAAGCTCGGCATACTGGTCCTGTCCGTTCGTCACCTGCTTAGCGTTACAATACACAGCTTGATTTTAGTTTATTTTTAGCCGACCGAACTTAGGTAACGGTCGAGCTTATGGTACGGTTGTCGTCTGTCTGTCTCTCTGTCCGTCGTTGTTGTCGTTTTTAACGGATGTAGGCCCTATTGTGGCTAAGCATTAAATGGTAGGGGAAACGTTTTACACAAATATTTAGCCATGTGTCACAAACTAAAGCATGCTAAATTTCAACGATTTAGTGCAAAGGAAACATTTTAAAATTTGGGGTTATATGGAAGGGGAGGGGTAAAAATGTGTGTTTTTAACGGAAAACTGGCCATATCTCGGAAACGGTAAAAGATACAACCAAGATTAGAATTAATCACTAATAGAAAGTGGCATAGAATTATCGACTTTGGGTGACCTTGAAAATCATTAACAACCAGTACGATCAACTATTCTAGCGACAGCTGGGCTTCTTGTTTACGTTTAACCCACTGTCTTACTCTCAAACGTATTATCTTTGCGAAATATTTTTTTTTCTGCTGTACAATTATGTTTGACATCACGTCGGGACATGTTATAATATTGTCATAATATTGTTATGATAGCCTAAATTTATAAACGACTGACCTCGTGCGTTGCTGTTTGCTGATTGGCTGCTGATGTTGTTACCATGGTTACGGCTGGGTGCGACTTCTCGTCAGGCTTGATCGCGTCTATTGGTATTTCTTCGTATTGGCAGGAGTCATCGTACACAGGCGCTTGACTCCTGTGAAACCGATCTGTAACAATTACAACAACTAGAAACAATAAAAACAAAAGGCCCAGCTGTCGCCAGGATGGCCGATCGTACTGGTTGTCGGTTACTTTCAAGGTCATTCAAAGTCGATGATTTTCATTACATCTGAAAGGGCGTATGCGACTTCCTATTAACGATCAACAGCAACCTCATCTTTTACCGTTTAGCCACAATACATCCGCAACAGACGGACAGACAGACAAACGGAGGACATTTCATACCATGAGCACGTAACGGTCGGCTAAAAATTAAAGCATTACTCGAATTAACAAAAAACACGTGAAGGTTCACAGTTTGTCTGAAAAGTCTTGATAACTATCCGACTGAGAGTCGAACCTACGACTACTTCATCATAAGTCCCACGCCCAACCACTGCCCAGCAAACCAGCAGCAATTCCAGTGATGAAATGTTGCGATCACGGTTTTGCTGCTTTATGTGCGCATGAAGTCGCACAGGCCTGTAATTAAATACACCAAAAATTCATTGTTTGCATACACGGTACACTAATGCAAGGCAGCTACAGCGTAACTGTGAAAATTAGACTATTTCTCCGAAAACAGTGATCAATATCACATCAATATTACAGTTATTTTCGGAGAAAGATAAAAACGTACCAGCCATTAATCCAGCCACTAGGCCTTACCCTATTACAGTAAATAATAACTATGCAATAATTGGTGGCGGTGTAATTATTACAACTAAATGATAGCTGTTTACGCTTGCTATTAAAACACAGAAAAGATAACATAGTAAAAGTTGAGTATACACTGTGTCTAAAAAACAACCCCGACATTGTTGACTGTAACTTGAAAACCAATTATCAAATTTTAATAATTTTTGGTACCAATATTTCTGACACATCTTGCCATCAAATGACCATTCAGTTTTCCATCTCACCCAGCATTTGTGTCTGCACTACCTGGGAAAAACATAACTAGCGAAATATCACTTTTTTATCCAATGCGATATCATTGCTTAATTAACATAACGCATAAAAACACATTTTGTTTAGATTTCTGACACTGTAGTTGACAATTTATCCAGTTGTCCATTTTTCAACTGTCTGCAGTAAAATTGTTTGAAGTGTTTGCTTACTATGCGAACACAAACAAGAAGACGTTTTCTCCATTCCTTGATAGCAGTATCGATAAAATAATGCTTCAAACCAATAAAGGCTGTACCAGTGGTTTCTTGACTCTTTAAACATTCATAAACTTTATCTGGTAGACACACTGCTGCACGACAGTCAAATCTTGTAATAGATCGACTGTTGGGGCCCACAGATTATGATAAATGGAATTTATTGACGTTTTTTCAATTCACTTTAACACGTATTATGACTGATCTGCTTTCCTCAGGTAGTGCAAAAGCAGACGTTGGGTGAGGTAAAAAATAAAACACTTATTTAATAAGCAGTTTTGTCAAAAATATTTCTGCCAAAAATTATTAAAATCTGCTAGTTTTTCTTTAAGTTACGATCGATAATGTCGGGTATGTTTTTGCAGGTTTTTTTTTTTTATTTGAACACATATTTCGCTTGATCTGATTTCCCTAGGTGATGCAAAAGCATACATTGGGTAAGGTGGAAAACTAAACAGTCATTTGATGGTAAGTTGTGTCAGAAATAGTCTTACCAGAAATTATCAAAATCTGTTAATAGGTTTTCAAGTTACAGTCAAAAATGTCGGGGATGTTTTTTTGAGACACAGTGCAGTTCAGAAATACAGAATTACAATGTAAGACTTACCTGCCACCCGACGCAGGTGAACGCGCCCCTCTTTATTCTCAGCCAGACAGACCGGTACTCAATGTATCTACCCCGGAGGGATGAGAAGCTGAGTTCACCTTGGTGTCTAATTAGTAATTACATATCGAGATAGTTTTCCTCTGCGCAGTCATCCATCCGGAGACTAACCGTGCCCGACACAGGACAACTAACTACATTGTACATAAACTATATTATACCGTAATTTTCGTTCGGTCCCAAGCCGCAAAGCCCACAGGGCAACGCTGATCTCTGTTTCCTTAGCCGTCAGACAAACACGAGTTTACACTGCGAGAACACTGATTAGGAATAATGTATTGCGAGGTGCACATTTTTACGGTCCAACAGCTTTCGTTAGTACTCAGTGCACCTACCCACAATAGGATGACCAGGCTGAGTTGACCTGGGTGGCTGGTTACTTACCGAGATAGTGTACCCGCCTGCCGACGGTCACCCATTTAAGTACTAACCGGGGTTAGCGTTGACTAATTTCGTGGATAGGACTAACGACGTTAGGCATACCAACTAACCAAAACCGTCATTTGCAGAAACACTAAATCATTAATCAAGCAATGCTTAAGCGGATGTAAATTTATGGGGCCACGCTCTATGATATAATATGAACGGTGCGATAACGACTCACTAGTTATTCGGCTGATAAAACTGTTGGTTGCAATAGGAACAGTTCCGTTATCTGCTTGACCTCGTAGCTTAGTGCGCGTCTGACCTGGACGCAATGTCATCCTAGTGCAAGTCCAACAACACGGAACTAAATCAGTAGTTCCGCGACAACGTGTTAGACTTCAGGTGTCTGCACCGCGGCGTGCTCAAATCATTATCATTTATAAATGCAAAATAGACTGTGCGGCATAAAAACACACCACACTTTTTATCATAACTTAAAGAAAAGTGAATTTAATAAGTTTTGGTATAAATATTTCGGATACAACTGGCCATCAAAAGACTGTTAAATTTCCCACCTCACCCATTGTCTGTTTCTGTACTACCTGAGGAAAGAAAACGAACAAAATATTGCATTTTAACTACTTTGGTATTATTGCTTAATCAAAACAACACACAAAACACACATTTTATTCATAATTTTATCATTTTAGCTAATAGTTTATCTAATTGTCTATTTTTTACTGCCTACAAAAATGTTTGAAATTTTGGCCCACGAACATGGGCTTGGCTCGGAGACACTTTCTCCATTCGTTGATAGCAGCGGTGATAACGTTCTGCTCCAGACCAATCCAGACTTCACCAGTCACTTCTTGAATTTATCAATATTCCTGAATGTTATGCCTATTTAATAAACGTGCTGCTGCACAACAGTCAAACCTTGTAATAGATTGGCTTTTAGTGGCCACATATCCGGAAAGATAAAATTTTATTAAGTTTTTGTTAATTTTAATGCATATTTTGTCTGTTCTGTTATTTCCCAGGTAGTGCAAAAGCAGATGTTGAGTGAAGTGGAAAACTAAAGGGCCATTTGATGGCCAGTTGTGTCCTGAATATGTGTACCAAAAATTATTAAAATTGGATAACCCTTCTTCAAGTTATGGCCAAAAACTTTGGTGTGCTTTTTATGCCCCACAGTGTATACTTAAAGTGTACGCATCTAAAATGTGTATTTTATATCATTATATCTTATATTATATCTTACCTATCATTCATATGATTTTCCAAAACTTTGTATGTTTATACTGATATATTAGCTGTATTTTAATTGCAGCTAAGTAAGTATTTTCGTTGTAAAAATAATTGGGATCAAATATTAGTTACACCATTAGCTGGCGCTAACCCGCATCGCTACGGGTCGAGTATGATCAGCTTGGAAAGCAAATTTTCGACCTCAAATCTTCTCTTCCCGAGGAACAACAAAGTCCCTCTCTACGAATGGCGTTCAAAAAGTTATGCAAGTCAATATGTTAAATTGAAAAAAACTTTAACTTTTCAAAATCTATAATCAATAAATCGCACATTTCTCCCGAACTTGTAGGAGCCTAAAGCGGATGTAACGTCAATGTAATGTATGACGTCATACAGCGTTAAACAGGAATGATTTGTAGTGCTAGCGCAAACAGCGTGTTGCACGACATTTCTTCGGTCCACAGCCGGATTTTCCAACATAAAGCTTTGGGACATGTGGACAATGAATCTACCTCACATAATTCTATCGTCTTAGCCATCTGCCTGCCAAAAATATCAAATGTGGTGGGGCTTTGACGAAGTTCTAACCAATACAAGATAAGGTTCATACAAACACGGAGTCTGTCCAATGGATTTCGATAGTTTACAGCATATGTCCGTATAAATATAATCAGTGAGGTGTCTGTAGTGGTAAAAAAAATTAAAGAGTTTAATTTTAAATTGTACAGCAGCAATGTTTCTGTCAACCTTCGCTATTATTATAACTAAACAATAAATACTGCCAGTCACGAGACCATTCGATTCGTCACCAGCGCTTTACTATAAATGGTCCATTGTCACCACGCGTCTATCTTGCACCGTTATAGAGATATGGCGCCTCAAAGATAATGGGGTCACAACCTTGACCTTTTGGAGTCACGTGACGTCACCTGGCCATTTGACTCGCGGTGGTCGACTTCCTATGGGTGGTCCATGGTTACCATGCGTCCACCTTGCACCGTTATGGAGATATGGCGCCTCAAATGTTGAACGCACTGACGTGGACACGGAAAGAAACATGAAAAAAGGGCAAGAAAAAAAGAAAGGGGTAGGGGATGGGAAGAGAAAAGCAAAAAATAGAAGAGGGAAAGGAAGGGAAAGGAGAAAGAACAAAGGAAACGTAAAGGAAAAGGTAAAGGAAAGTAGAAGAAAAAAGAAAAAGGGAAGAGAAAGGGAAAAGGCAAAGGGGAAAAACAAAAAGGAAAAAATAGAAAAAGGAAAAGAGGAAAAAAAAGAGGAAGGAAAGGGGAAAGGGTAGGTAAAAGGAAGGAGAAACAGAAAGGAAAGGGGAAGGAAAAGAGGAAAAAAACTAAAAAGGAAAAAAAGGCAAAAGAAAAAAAGAAAAAGAAGAAGGGCAAATAAAAAGAAAGAAAAAAAGGAAAGAAAAAGAAAATGGGAAAAGAGAAAGGAAAAGGGAAGGAAAAAAATGGAAGGAAAATAGCTTAAGAAAAGTTGGACGCACGCACGCGCACGCACGGACGCACGGACACTCAGGTGATTTTATACTCTGTCCAATGCTATGCACTGCATTGGACAGATAACAAGTTAAGACATTTTTTGGCGCACTCTGTATTACATAAATGCATTATACTGAATACTGCACGCATACATTTGTACTCACATGAAACACAAGGCCGTGGGGTGCGTTTGAGACGAATGATGATAACAACAGTTACAGCTGACACCGCTGCAACAACTATGGTGATTACTATCAAATGCACCGCAACACCACTGGCTGCGTTAACCTCACCTGCAATGACAGTGTCAATATACTGTATTATGCTCAAAACAAGCAGCACGACAGACAACAAGTAAAGTCACAAGTTTAAAAATACAGCAGAAATCTGCATAACAGTAAAAACATTATATTACACAAAGTTATGAAGCTAAATTCTAACAACCTGAAAAAAATTCTTTACAACAGCAAGCAACATTACTTTCTTCCTAGCGAAATCATCGCTTTCAAAAGTCTGTTTATGACTTTATTTCTACGACTTATAACGTTAATATTATAAACAAAATCAATGTTAATAATATAATATAAACACAAATATTTATTACTAACAACTGTTAATATAACCATAACGTTAATGTTAATATTAATATTACAAGTAATTTGAGCAAAGCTCATGAGACGCGCGACAGCCTTAGCAGTTGCTGTTTGCAAGTTGTAAAGGTAGGCCTAAAGGTAAAGGTGTCAATTTGCATAGCGCATCTCGCGTACAACGCCTCTAATGCGCTTTTCGTCACTAACCCGAGCCGCCAGCCGCACGGCCAACACGTGCAGCCTCCAGACACAGGCTAACGCAACGGCCGGCTAGGCAGCCCCAGTCAGCTGTACTAAGGTCACCACCTTCCGTAACCCATATAAATGAGTTACTGCTCATTTTACCGTCCCACGAAGGGTAGAAGGCTGAGTCGACCTAGCTGGCAGACTTCGCACTGAGATGGTTTACCTGCCCGCAGGCAGTCACCCATCGCAGTACTAACCGGGGCCGGCGTAGAGTAACTTCGTTTCAGCCGAAACGCGTTACCAACTACGCCACGCCACCAACCTAGGTCTATCTCCAGCCATGTCGGTGCAACTCACTTATGAAATGTGCACCACAGCCGAAAATTGCAAAAAAACACTAAAACCCAGTATTATTGTAATTCAAAGTCATTAATGTTGACACCGTTCAAAAGCTCGTTACCAGTGATTGTTATGATAAGCAGTATATCTGCGTCCATCTGCGACTGTTTTTACGTTAAAGCGATAAAATAACCATTTTAAGGGGGGGGGGTAGCCGTCTTTGACGCTCGACTGCGCTGGCCTCCTTGAACCTAGAGGGTTGGGACCTGGACAGCTAAAATCTACGTTCAATGCTGAAAATTTCACGTGCAGATTGTTTTCGTCTGTTTTCAACCATTTCGTCGCAATTCACGGTTGAAATGTACGCTGCAGCCAAAAATTGCAAAAAAAAATCACGAAACCCCCCTTTTTGAGGTTTCACGGTCGTGCAAGATCATCGATGTTAACAAATCTAAAAAGCACGTCACCAGTGCTTGTTATGATATGCAGCAAGTCTGTATACCTATCTGTAACGATTTTCACACTGTAAAAGCCAATAATGGCAAAATAACGTCTTTTTAGAAAGGGGTAAGCCTACCTCATTTTGACGTCCTCGTTTGAAGGGAAGCCCATCATCCAGGGGTACGAAATTTTGTCCCTAAAAACTAGAGTCCTTGGGCTAGCCACAGTAAAAATTTCGTAATTCTAGGTGTCGCCGTTTTGATACAGTGCCAGGGTGTGACGGACAAACGGACAGACACCTCGACGATGACTAAGACGCCCGAAGCATTACATGCTGTCGCGCGTAATAGCTGATAAACACCAACATTCATCATCGTGTCAAAAGAACTATTGACACTTGCTGTGTGCCGTTTACACGAGTCAGATTCGAGATTAGAAGCGCGTTACAATTTAATTATTTCGCAAGCGGCAGCTGATTGCATGAGCTATTATAGTATTCGATATACCGTTTAAGCACAAACTCCACTGTATCGATTTGTTGTAGACTTGTTGAGCAATATGTCTACACTGTGTAAGCTGTAAGATATCTTGATGATCTTGAGATGATGTGGATTTGTTAGGCCTATGTGTTTTTAATTTGAAAGCATAATGTAAGTATAAGCTACTACAGGGTGGGCCAAAAAAGTAAGCTATTGCACTTTGTCCATATCTTAGCTAAATATTGATCAATGTTGACAATTTTTTTACCAATAAACTCTGTGAAAAATTTGCTACTCAGTAGCATGCACATCACACTTATTATGTTGCTACACTACCTTGTAAAATATAAATATTCAATAACATACAATATCTACAGATGGACAGAAGGTCTAATGGCAAATTTTTGAAGTATCTAACTTAAATGTCAAAATATGAGTTATAGTACGTGTGAAAAAAATTGGTGGATATGTTAAACATTTTTCCAAATAATTGTAACAATTTTTCTATGCAGTAATTTCTAATCACACCTCACACGATAGTGTGAGCGTTGTAAGGACGACCTTCAAAGTCTATGGGAAACGGCAAAATTTGACCCTCAGCCAACCAAAAACCCTTGAACCGATCGTCACCAAATTTGAATGGCGTAATTAAATCGTGGACGCCTACCGCAGGAAAAAAATTTGGCTCAATCCGCCCAAGGGTTTTTGCTCCCCATATAAATAAAATATACACCCTTCCTGTTCGAAATTTACTGCACTTTTTTGATACTTGACCTCGCCTACAGACAAGTCCGTTAGACCTTTTTTACGCTTAATACGCCGTATCACCAGTTTACAGCTGTGTGTAAGGACGATGTGATGACATCAGTCCTTTAAAACAGCAAAAATCATTTGAGTAATCTTAGATGGGGCTATGTATATGGCATCCTTAATTACAAGCTGACTATAGTCGGTAATCACTAACATAGTCTAAGGCCTTCTTCATTTGATGTTATTTGTCGTATTAGGCCTACTTGTCCAATAGTTACCGATTTGGCCGAACTGCCAAAAATGTGTACTGTAAAACAACAGATAGGCCTAAGCGTATAATATAAACTTAACTAATGTAAAAGTCTGCGTAATGACGATATGGTGATCTCATATAGCTGCTTTCACTTTAGACTAAAATACTATAGGCCTGCTGCATCGGATGGTCATTGTCATAATAGGCTACTAGGCTAAAATTGAGTGCACTAACAGCGAATGTAGGGCCAAGACGATAGTCGGATCATTTATGCATGCAGTTATGTGCCTATAAATGGCAAGCACACGGATAAGTTCACGTTCTTATTAGACATCAACAATGTCCCATCACTTTATTATCCGGCCATTTATCTGT
>Ga0056128_1012987_pt1 | contig 10124 bp, 4 predicted proteins | sample WorMetLIZISLAND2_FD_71113 | JGI IMG/M metagenome (GOLD analysis project Ga0056128, IMG submission 71113) | Marine gutless worms symbiont microbial communities from Max Planck institute for Marine Microbiology, Germany - Olavius geniculatus... ... | reverse complement strand
TGACACTTGTACACTGGCCCACTTGACAGCTGCAGTATCGATAATGTTCTGCTCCTGACCAATACAGGCTCTACCAGTCACTTCTTGACATTACAAACATTCCTAAACTTCTTCTGGCAGACACACTGCTGCAAGACAGTCAAACCTTGTAACAGACCTGCTGTTGGGGCCCACAAATTAGGACAGATAGAATTTATTGACGTTTTCCCATTCATTTTTACACGTATTATGCCTGGTCTGCTTTCCCCAGGTAGTGCAAAAGCAGACGTTGGGTGAGGTAAAAACTAAAAGACTTATTTCATAGCCAATTGTGTCATAAATATTTCTGCCAATTATTAGTAAAATCTGCTAATCTTTATTCAGGGTACGATCAATAATGTTGGGGATGTTTTTTCAGGTTTTCTGTTTATTTTAATGCATATTTCGCTTGATCTGCTTTCCCTAGGTAGTGCAGAAGCATACATTGGGAAACTGAACGGTCATTTGATGGCAAGTTGTGTCAGGAATATTTGTGCCAAAAATTATTAAAATTTGGTAATTGGTTTTCATGATACAGTTGAAAATGTCGGGGATGTTTTTTTTGGGACACAGTGTACTTACTTACTTACTTGCTTATTTAGTAACTCATAATGTCACCAAGCTGCTAGCGTGTTTTTATTGCTACCGCAACCAGTGACGATACGGGAGTTTGTGTTTAGTCAATAAATAGGTTTGTCACAGTAGTTGACACTTTGTTTATAAATGCTAAGTTACTCGCAAACATGAACTGAAGACTAAGTAAGAGTATGCAGCATTATCTACTTTGTCTAAGTTAATTTTGCATTACTTGTCTTAGGTCGTAGAAAACTGCTAGTCATGCAAGTGAAGTCATTTTTAGCTGACCATACTTAAGTAATGTTCGAGCTTATGGTACAGTTGTTGTCTGTCCATCACGGATCCATGTATTGTGGCTAAGCATTCAGTCGTAGGAGGAAACTTTTTTGCAGGTATAACTATCAGTAGCCTTTTGTCGAGGCTCTTCACATACAAAATTTGGGGGATGCTGTTTAAGGGCAACATTTTCAAATCATCGACCTGGGATAACCTTAAAGGTCACTGACAACCAGTACAGTCAGCTATCCTAGCGACAGCTGGGCTTCTTGTTTCTAATGCTTTGCTATTCTCTGCTGTTTGTGTGACTGAGTATGTAAATAAACAACTGAATGCATTTTCCAATCCAAGATACATTTGTAGAGTGCATCTGCGAAAGTCTGTAATGCGCTATTAGATTAAACGTATAAATAAATGAGTACGTGAATGAATGTATGATATAATTAATGGATTGTTCGATTGACTGCAAATGTTTGCAGACCAAGTGTACCACGCCAAATCCTCCCGGGCCACAGATCTACCGCCGTGACATGCTCTCCATCTATGAGGTACAAGGTGACCAGGCGGGTGAGTACTGTAGCAACCTCGGGCTGTTCGCCCGCCTCTTCAGTCGTCACGAGTCGCTGTACGCCTGCGCGGTGCAGCAGTTTGACTACTATCTGCTGTGCACTAGTGACGATGACTTCAGCTGTCGACTCATCGGATTCTTCAGCAAGGTCCGAGCACTAGTGTTGTAGTTGTTTGCACTTCGTAGTAGCTGTCGGTGTAGCAGTTGGCTATGTAGTAATTGACTGTACTTTGTAGTAACTGTTAGTGTACCGGTAGTACCAGTCTTGCATAGGCTGTGTCGCATTAAAACAACTCATTGCATCATTTGTTGCTGTATACTCATGTCTTTGCCATGCTGTGACTGGTTTTCAAAAGTCTTTCGCTGATTTTTTTCTTATTTCTGTTCTAGTTTCAGTCATCACTATTTCTTTTTTCAGTTTTTTTTGTTGTTATCAGGCTTTCAGCTCTCCCAATCACATGGATTTTTTGGTGTTTTGCATAACAGTACTTTCATTTCACTTTCGCTCACTTTCTCTCACTTTATTTTCATTTAGAACATTTAAGTTTTTAGTTCAAGTTCTAGATTAAACTGGTAGCAGCTTTCCTGCTGGCTTGTCAGTGCAAATCTTGCATCGTATCATATCATATTGGTTGCATTGGTTGCTGTGTTTTGCTGTAGCGAGTTGGCGGGACTGACAACTTGTCCTATCTCCTTGTTTTGCCTCCTCACCGCGGCTCCGGCTACACACAGCTTATGATTGCTCTCAGTAAGTACTATCACCAAAGTATATACCTTTCCTGATCTACAGGGTGTGGCAAAAAAGTAGCCCCCAAAAGTTTTTTGCTGTTTTCTCAGCCTCCGTTTGGAATTTTAATTTGAAATTTTACAGCTTTATTTAGTAAAACATTCTACATTTAACTGCCAAGTAAAATATAATTTCTTGGATAAACGACGAAGTTATAGATTTTTTAACATGACCGGCCGCCTACTGATTTTTTTGCATTAAAAATGTTCAAGCTACAACAACAATCCAGTAACATTGTTGAAAGAAGACAGTTAACTTAAGATCAGATGCCAGAATTTCATTGTCACTGTGAATGTTTGAAGCATCCACCGCTAGCTCCCAGCTCTTAACACAACCCTTCAGTCGCTTAATTTGAGAAGTCTTTCACAACCTTGTCGATCTGTCCTTGAAGCAGGTTGCCCCAGATAACCTGAAGTGCTTCCTTGAATTCGGCGATTGTTTTCGGCTTTTTTAAAAACTTGCAGTAGTTATATTTGGCCAACTTGTAGGCCACTGTTTTTTTTGTGCCACTGTTTTTTTGTGCTGAAAAAATCGATAGTTGGTCATGTTAAAAAGTCTATAACTTTATCGTTTTTTTAACAGAATCGTATTTTGCTTGGCAATTGAATGTAGAAGGTTTTACTAAATAAAACCGTAAATTTCAAATTAAAATACCAAACAGTTGCTGATAAAACTGCAAAAAAACTTTAGGGGCTACTTTTTTTGTCACACCCTGTATATATGCATCGTGTCTCAGAAAACGGTCATTTTTATCGTTCGTATATTCTCCGTATGGTATCGGATTTTCAGAATTCTTCCACTGAACCATTCTGTAGACAGTGCATCAGTGAGATAATTTTTTTGAAAATCCATTAACGTTTGGCAAAGATATGGAAGATAGAAAAGTGTCTCAGCTTTTATTGGGGACACGGTATAAAAATACTTTGCTATGACTCTGTGCCAGTGATGGGCAAATTCCTGGCACAATTTGATTCAAATCATGGTTGAAATGCTGTATAAGATGATTTGGTTTAGGTAGTAAAGGTTTGGTTTTAATCACACTGATTTGATTTGAAATTTTTTTCAATAAATCTACGCTTTATTTGGAATTTTTAATTTGGAAATTGTCAATTGGTTACTTACTTTGGACTCAAAGGGTTTGTCTTAGAGAGTTAGGTTTAAGATTTGTTGCACAAATTAACTTTTGCCCTAAAATTTTAAACCATTCACGTTTTGTTATTGAAAGCTTTGGAATCTGAGTTAAGATTGGCTTTCAAAAGATCAGAGATTTGGAGAAAGAATGCTTTGGCATTTGTGATTTGGCTTAATTATTTAAGTCATCTTTATTAAAGATTTTATGTCTTAGCTTATGATTTGATTTGTATTGGTGAATATTGGGCAATGCCAGTACACAACAGTATCATTCTAATTTTATTGTCATGTGATGTAGGTTATGAGCTGTGCCGTTTGTCACTGTGTGTGGGAGCACCTCAACCCCCGGTCTCTGATGAGCTGTATGCTGCCCATGTATTCTGCTGGAAGGCAGCCGTCGTTGATTACTTGCAGAAATGTCGCATGGCATCACACCGTGTCGGACTCACAGTTTCGGGTTTGTCGTCGTATTTTGTTGTATGTTAAGTCCTTACTAAGGCGTAATGCCTATAGGTCAGCAGTCAGCACTGATCTATGTTTCCTTAGCCGCCAGCTAGGTACCAGCTTACACTGCGACACAACGGATATGGGGTATTTCAGCTGTCACCGGTACTCGCGCTACTTATTGCATGCAGTTTGCTGTGTTTTTGCATATCTTCAAATTTTTAAGCGTGCCCGTTTGCTTATTTACTGTCAGTGGCAGAGCTCTTTGTGTAGTGGTCCATACGTTGGTATTCATCAACGACCTTGCTCTGCACCATTTGAGGTTTGAAAATCCAAGGGTTCAATAATCTGATTCCGACCGTCATAAGGTTGGCTGGCAGACGACAGACGCAGATTCCAATCTTTCCATATGTCATGCCAATGCCAATGCCATATACTGCGTGTGAAGTGGCAGGACCATGTGAGGAACGTCGACATAGCTGACAGGACCGGTCTGCCAAGCATTGCAGATGTAATCAGCAAGAGGCACCAAGCACTGTTTGGTCATGTTGTTAGACTGGATGCCACCACACCTGCACACCAAGCGTCATGTCAGGTCATTGCAATGAAAGGTGGGGAGAGTCTGGGGATGAACTGGAGAAGACCTCCTGGGCGTCCTCAAAAGACCTGGATACAGCAGATTGGCAATGGAACACCGGCCAGCTGAAGACAGATGTGGCAAAGTGGGGATGAACGTGGACATCGTGGGGAGTCGTCGCAACGGACCTCAGCTGTCTACGCGTCATGATGATGATGATGATGATAAGGTTTGGTGGTGGCTATGTTAGGGTCAGGTTTACGGTCATGGTTACGAATTAGGCGAAATTGAACTTTGGATTTTTGAATTAAACCATCTACCTATAATCCCAGGCAGACATCTATCATGCCAGTGGTGATGCAGGCCTCATAAGCAGCTTGAGCCAGAGGTTGGCAGCCACCCAGCACTGTTCACTGTCACGTTCATCAGATGAACTACAGTTTTTGATCGACCGTGCTTAAGTAAGGTCGAGCTATTGGCATGGTTGTCGTTCGTCTGTCTGTCTATCCGTCTGTCTGTCACAGATGTGTTGTGGCTAAGTATTAGGTCGTACGGGAAAACTTTTTACACGAATAATCAGTCATGTGTGTTAAACTCGGGCATGTAAAATTTCAGCCATCTAGTTGAAGGGGAACATTTTCACATTAGGGGTTGAATGAAGGGGGATAGGAAATTCAATGCAAAGTTAGCCATATCTCGGAAACGGTGAGAGATACGGCCAGGGTTACTATTAGTCACTAATAGGAAGTGGCATACGCCCTTTCAGGTGAAATGAAAATCATTGATTTTGGATAACCTTGAAGGTCACTGACAACCAGGATGCTTGGCTCTCCTAGTGACAGCTGGACTTCTTGTTCAAAATGCTGCTTAAATATTTACTTCTTTACATAATGAAATATAGCAAACGAACATGGGTGTTATTTATTAACGAACTTTGCAAGAGCACTAGAAACATCCGGGGGAAAGGCTGAAAAAATGCATTGCATAGAATTTAGAAAGTTGTTTTCATTTTCTTTGAAATGTCTTTGACAACAAACAAAATGTTTTACTGTGCTACCCTCAATTATCTGTTACTGTTATTGCTATTGACTGTAGTGTGGAGTGTTTGTATTGTTGCAGACATAAGTCAGAACACAGGGATCAGTCTGGAGCATGTCACGTTGACACTAAACCTTCTTAGACTGGCATCCAACAAAGACACCGGGTTGGTTTATTAGTTCTTTTTAATTATTTATAATTGAATAAACTAGGTAACGGAAAGTGATTTTAGAACACTGGGCTAGTCTTCATTTATTTGGGAAATTACTTATACATTTTATCTGTGTTTTGTGTATTTGTGTTTGGTGTATATGGTTCCATGCAGTCGTACTTGAGTGCGGCACTAGATTCAAATTATTATTTCTCAAGAATCGGACTTGATTCCATTTGACTTGAACTCAATCTAAGAGAACTCGACTACATCACTGGCCCCAGTTTACATCAGTCGTACCGTTTCTACTATTATTACCACCGCTAGTGCTGCTGCTATGAATATTACTAATAGTCCGGATTTTCATGCCTCTCGGAAAGTCCTGGATTTTTACCTTGATTTCTCAGGTGGTGGAAAGTCTTACAAAAAATAAGTTTGGTCCAGGAAAGTACTGCAAACTAAAGCCTTCTGAGAATTGAAAATAAACTACGTGTATCACTAGTGTAGCATTTACTGAGTTTGTATATCGGATTAACTCTGTATGTACAGTAAGTAATTGCTGTTTGTTTTTATGTTAAACTATTGGCAGGCTCTGAGGTTTTAGAAAACATTTTGACTGTCCTGCAAAGTCCTGGAATTTGTTATCAGTTAACATGTGGCTCGGTGCAAGTTTGCTGATTTGACTCACCCGTTGCAATGCCGGAACGACTCTGGGCAAGTTGTTCACCGTCGCACACGTGCGCTTCTGTCACCAAGCAGTGTAATTTGGTACCGGCGCAACCGCTGGGAAGGTTACGGCAGTGCGTGGAAGAGAACTCCACGGATATAACCGAGCCGTGTTTGCACTTATTGCCGGCTCGAGATCTTGAAAACGGCGATGAGCACTGCTCGCATCGGTCACAGACTGTAAGAGAGCGCTGTTGGCCATTGGTGGTATTTAAACTAACCAACCTTAAAAGTGTAGTTACCTTGTGGTTATTGTGGTCATTGCTATAGTACGGTAGACGTGAGTGCGAGCAAGCTGAAGGACTGCATGCGTCAGTTCACACTGAGTCGTAAGCTGCAAGTCACACTGGACCCTGCATTAGTGCAGTGGACACCGCCTGGGACTAGTGCTACTGCAACCACAAGAGCGCTTCGTGATCGCCAGGTTAGTAGTATTAGTAGTAGTAGTAGTTGAAGCATTAGCAGCAGCGAAAGTTAAGTGTTACAATATGATGTCGGACTTACGATCTTACAGACTTATCATCAAGAGGTCCTGGGTTTGACTTCCGGTCAGGTTACTATCAAGTAGTTACTACTTCTATTAGGTGACTGTCGGCGGACAGGTAAAGCATCTAATCAACAACAAGGTCAACTCAGCCTTCAATCCCTCCCATGTAGGTAAATCAACTACCGGCCTGTCTGGCTGAGGTTAAGGCGAGATACGTTCACCTGTGTCGCGTGGAAGGTAAAAATGTGATCCCATGTGGCAGGTGACACTCTGTAGCTGTGATGCCTGTACACAACTTTTGATCTTTACTTACTGCATTTCTGAGAAGTTCTGGAGATCTTAACTTGTAATGTTTATGTTTGTTATCCTGCATTTTTCTGAACAGTTAGTCAGCTGACTGTTTTTACTTGTCTGTTTGGCTTGTTGAGTTATTTTGCTTTAACCATTGATGGGGTTGCATATTGATTTCAATTAGAGCTGTTGATTAATTTTAAAAAAATTGTTGGTCACATTTATTGCGTAATTAATTATTTTAATCATGCATCATTTGTTATCGCACACATTTTTTTCCTGTTCATCTTGCAGTTAGCCGATGTCGGAGAACTACTAGAAGCTGTGTTCAATTCTGGGTAGTTTTTGTCGTATGTTGGCAATCGTGTTTCTGCAATTTATGACTCGGTGTTAAACATTTGAACATTTTAAATTTTTTCGATTGTGATAAATTTCTCAACGCGTTAATTTGACAGTCGCAGTTTCAGAAAATATCAAAATAAACGAATATGTGGATTGCTGAATGTCTTGTGTGTTTTAGGTGAATGGTAGTGAGCCATTGTCGGCAACGTCATGTCATGATACTGTGCGTTCTCAGCAGTCACGATTTGCTCATCTTCACAGGCTGCCTACCGGCGGTGAGTTTGTTTCAGTGCTGCACAAACGTTTATTATTATTAGTCGCTGTGCAATAGTTTCTTGGTCTAGCAGTAACATTTAGAGCTGTGAAATTAACGTGTTAATTAACGCATCAGTGCGTTAATAAATTAATGCGCATTAGAAAAATGAACACGCATGTGTAAATTTATTTAATTTGCTAAATTCTGTAAAGCTAAAGTTCCAATATTCCGTTAAACTGCGGTTATTTGACAGTCGAATGAATTCAAGTAACTAAACTGTAGTTGCTGTTCCATCACTACTGTAAATAAATATTATTTAGATAACAGGCTGATAGATTTCTCTGCTAGTGATGACGTCAGTTATTGTTGAAAAAATGTGTTTCTATTTGCTTTTTAACTTTCTATATTCTACAAGCGGGCCTCCGAAATTTTGCAGGGTCCGGGGTAACTCTCCCCTCCTTTTCTTCTCGACGGGCCTTGGTGCGTTAATAACTCGTTAATTATCGCATTAGAAAAATGAACACAGTGCGTTAATGCGTTAAAAAATTAACGCTTTGACAGCTCTAGTAACATCGTTGGTTGCACTGGTACATTTATATGCACCCTGATTGAATAGGCTTTTAAAAGTCTCCTTTGTACAGTCGTGTTTTACTGCGGTGACACATGACTTTCCCACACTTGTGATTCTTCACTGTTACAGTAACCGACTTGATGTGTGTGTAAACCATATAGTAAGTAAATAAAATAAATAGTCCCACACTTAGGTCAGTTGTTAGAAGTTAGCGACTGACTTGGTGAGTTAGTGAGTCATCTAGCAACTTAAGCAACTGTTGACATTGATGGTTTAGGAGCACTGCAGTTGGTGATCATATACAGAAATTTATTATAATACAACTTTTATTTTATTGTTTTTTGTTTACGTTTTGGCAACTAGCTGTTCTAAGAAAGGCAGCAGCGGTTGCCAAAACATGAACAAATGGAATAAGTTAAAGGTTTTATTTTGATGAATTTCTGGGTATAATTCATGTACCATATTACCTGAATATATTCAAAAACTGGTTGTGGGTTTGTAGGTGAAGAAGTGGTCGGGAATGAAAAAATATCGAAGTCACCATCATCATGGACAGAACATGCTGTGAGCAGTGCCAGGCAAACAGCCTCCACTAATAGTCAGCCGGCTCGGGGGCGCAATAGAATATCTAATCAGCCAGCTCAGGGTCGGCATAGAGCATCTAACCATCGTCCAACCCCACGTCGAGTGTCCACTACGGTGCGCAGTCCACCGCGACAGATGTCACGTCACAGAGGCACTCAGATCGACCAATCACTGGACAGCCACCTGCCAACGGTGTGTATAGTCTGTGTGTCGTTAAGATTTGCTGTCATTGGTACCAACACCAATAACTGACACTAATGAAACTGACAGTGATTAATGACAGACTCTTGGCAATAAGCAGACTCTGGCTGGGAAGATAACTGTTGGTCTGGCATCGCACTGGCCTTGCGTCACAGACTCAATGGTTTGTCCACCTACAAGCTCAAAGGCCTAAGAAAGGGAAACGAACACCCTGCCTCGGCCCCTTCTAGGGTATGGCTTTTTTACCTTCACCTACCTTAGGGTTAATGTTAGGGTAGGGTTAGGATTAGGGTAGGGTCAGTGACTTAGTGTTAGGAGTTGGTATATAGTGTTTAATAAGTACGGTTCCGTTGATGGTTTAGGAACACTGCAACGACCAACATCTGGGAGATAAGCACCCCGTTTATGCTCCTTGTGGGGTATGGTACCTTTACCTTTTGCCTAGTTATAACAATGCTCTTGTTCTACAACTGAAAGGTGTTGGAAAACATGAGTTATATTTAGCATTGTGACATGATAAGTTTATTGTTATCATTTTGGGAGAAAAAAGAGAACGTTCTGTTGATGAATTGCTGCAGGCATCTGCGGTGACTTCAGATTCGGTTGCAGACGAGTCAGCTTCTATACACCCAAGTCACAAACGAGCGAGTAAGAAATCTAGAACCGGCACAGGTAGGTCAGGAAAAGCCGCGGGAAAAGCCGGCAAATCAAAGTCACCAACCGGTAGAAAGTGGCGTCGTGAGCCAAGGGTCGGAACACGTCGCAGCCCGCGAGCTCATTCTCAGGCTGAGGCTGCGGTGGCCGTAGCAGAAAGAACCAGTGCTGCTGGATCCAGTGACGAGGAGGAGACCAGTGGTCCGGAGACTGTTGTCAATGACGATACACTGGAAGATGCACAGCCACTGCGTGATAACCTGACACCTGTAAGTCTTATAGTAGTAGTAGTAGCAGTGCTCAGCAGCAGCAGCAGTAGCTGTAACAAAGACCGTAAAGCGCCGAAGGCGCAAGACAGACAGCTCTAGGCTAAACGCGTAATCGCTATGGTGAACGCCCTCTAGCGGCCTGGAGTTTTATCACTGCCATGGTTACTGCTGTAGCA
>Ga0056128_1012986_pt1 | contig 10124 bp, 7 predicted proteins | sample WorMetLIZISLAND2_FD_71113 | JGI IMG/M metagenome (GOLD analysis project Ga0056128, IMG submission 71113) | Marine gutless worms symbiont microbial communities from Max Planck institute for Marine Microbiology, Germany - Olavius geniculatus... ... | reverse complement strand
TTTGCACTCCCAAATTTTAAGGGGGCGGTGCCCCCTAAAAGTTGTACCCTCGTTATCACCCCCATCTAGCAGCACGTCACGTGGCAAAGTCTCATGAAGCTACTCCCTTTGGCTCCAAAGTTCTCGCGGCTAATACGCTACATTTTAAGCCGATTTTTGACCCCCTTTTGAAAAAAGTTGTAAGGGGGGCCCCCATCCCCGGTTGGGGGTGCACTAGTAAGACTTGGTCATTTTCTAGCGCGTGTAAAAATTTGGGGGCGCAGCACCCCCTAGGGGCCGAAATATGGTCTTCCGAAAAATGCACTTTGGGTGGGTACGATTCAAAATCGAGATCTCCAAGGTCACTGGACCAAACTTCACCGGACTTGTTTCGCCTAACGCAGGAGGAATCGCAGTAGACGGAATAAAAATCCGATTTGGAATATATTCATCCGTTTCGGAGATATTCGCCGCCGAACTTCAAAGTCGTCCAAAATCGGGCCAAATTTTGCATGTCTTTGGCCCCTGAAATTTTTTTGGGGTGTGCCCCCAAAAATTTTGGACCGGCATTATAAAATAGGGCCTATTACTGACCATCGTGCAAAATTTCACGCCGGTCGGCCCACGCATCTCGGAGATTTCGCGAGTGGAGAAAAAAAATAAAACATCTGCAGTAAAACATAAGTCCTTCTGAAAACTATCGTTCGCCTTTCGGGCGAACTAATAAGTAAATACATATCTCAAAACATCAAACACTCAACCAACAGGGTGCTGATCTTCATTTCTTTAGCCCTCAGCTAGATATCTGCATACAGTGCAAGGCCACGAACATGGAGCTAGCACATCACATGGTGCACCTATGTATCACATAGTGCACCTGCTTGATCTTTACACTCTGGCTTTCGCTGGGACTCACTGTGCCTACCCATGGATGAATGGACAGGCTAAGTTGACTTAAATGGCTGGTTATATACTGAGATAAATGTACAAAACGTAAGTTTATACGCTTGATAACGGCAACATTTAAAGACTTGCACATTGAAAACAGCAAAAATTACAAAAGGTGATATTGCTCGCATCATACTGACTGCGTGTCAATGTTCTGCTGAATAACATCACCTTTTGTAATTTTTGCTGTTTTCGATGTGCAAGTCCTTAAATGTTGCTGTTAACAAGTGTATAAACTTATGTTTTGCACATTTATATTTGCTGTTTTATTAGTAAAATAACATTTTTCCTACAGTTGATCAGTTACGGAGATATCTGGCCATAGATAATTTACAATCACAATCTTGAGCGTTTGGAGTAACATGACAATCAAATGGCAACAAGGGTTAGATGTGGTGGAATCAGATTGGCCTCATTCAATAGCCCATCCCCCAAAACCTCCCATTAGACGAAAAGATCTTGGCGATATCTCTTACAGAAACCGAATTATAGCCCTTTGTCTCAAATATCATTGCCACGGCAACAAGGGTCGGTAGGGGTAAAATTTTGTTGGCAGTATTTGATGGCCCAACCCCAAAAACACCCCTATAGATGCAAAGATCTCACAGATATCTCAGCCGAGTTGGAGCCCATTTTGTCCCAAATTTCGTTGCCATAGCAACCAGGGAGAGTCCGGGGTAAATTTGAATGACATTGTTAGATTGGCCATCCCTGTAAACCATACCCTAGAACCAAAAATTACGACTCTATTTTATACACAGAAAAGTTATGACCATTTAAACAATTGTTCAATTTTACTCACAGGCGCCATTGTAATTTTCGAAGAATTTTTTGAATAAATACGTTAAATATTAATTTCCAATTTGTTAACCCTATGAGGCCTGAGGCACGTCGTTTGAGCCATTGCGCGTAAAAATCCCTTAAGGGGTTTGACCTGTAGGTGCGTTGAAGAAAAAAGGTATACATAAATAACAATTTTGCGCATATTTCACCTATGTGCAGAGAAGCCCCCCTCATGCGGATTTGCCTGAAATTTTGCACTGGGAGCCGACTCGCCGACATAATCAACCATGCCAAATTTTATCTCAATTGGGTCAGGGATTTTGATTCTGTAGGAGGTCAAATTTTTGGCTTTCCCATAGGAAAGAAAAGTCGCCGTTTACACAGCCTGTGATAGTTTACCCATCTGTTGATGGTCATCTATCCAAGTACCGGTACTAAGTGGGACTGGCATATTTACTTAACAGAAATGAGATGAAGAGACATACGTCGATATCGTTCAGCACGCTCGACGTCGTAATCTCGGTCTCTCTGTTCATAGTCACCATGACGAGCTTCATACTCATACTCTGTACCATAGACACAGCCAATCAGTTAATCAACTGATCATTAGATCATTCAGCCAGTCGATCAAAATGCAGCATAGTCAACATGCTAGGATTGATCTTTTAGCTCATCATCAATACAGCAAGATTTATCTGCATAGACTTATACACTACACTCACACACATCGCATTATCAACAGACACACAGCACTGTATTGCTGTGTTCCATTCAGCATTCACTATAATGCAACAAATCAAACATACAGTACAGTGTTATTTACAATACACAATAATATGCTGTAGCACCAAGGTTGGCAAAGGAAAAAAGAAAGTTTTTAAACAGTGTTTGAACACATCAACAAAGAAAAATGAATCTCTACAACAGTCAGACAACACAAACTAGTCAGATATGGAATTGCTATAACTCAACACACAGCATCAAGCTCAGTATTACACTGCCTAATGGGGAAACCCACAAAAGTATTTACCTGATTATGCCGGGCCCCTGACCTTTGACCTTTTCATCCAAAAACCTAACCAGTTTATCTCTGCTCCAAGATGCATTAGCAACTTAAGTGACGAAAGCATAGATACAAAATGATAAACATAGGGACAAATCACCGGCTCGTCGATCTCGTCGGCTGCCCACGTCTGACGCTCGGCGTCGATCATCAGGGTATGGTAGATGTGACTCATCACGACGATCTATTTATAGCAACACAAGCAAGCACTGTGCAGCATGCAGCAAAACACCAGCTAAGATACACACTACACAGGGTGCAGTGGAACACTTCGCCAGTCAGTTTGCTAATACATAATGCGATAACACTATATGCAACAAGAACAACGATGGCACTGATTCTCAACACTGTCAACAGTCAACATGATATGTGGACATACATCCAGATGTTTTGCTGATTACCTGCTGGCTTTTAGCATTTCCTGGATTTCACTGTCAACACTAAAAGTTCTGCTTGTGCTTCAACAAAAGCAACAACAATGCAGACAACAAGAACAACAACAACAACTGCTGCTGCCAATGCTTAATAGCACACAGACAGACATCACATTCAAGTCCACTATAAATACTACTAATACTACTACTACTAATACTAATACTGCATGTTGCTCCTGCTGCTGCCATGGTTAATACTACTACTGACACTAGAACTACAACTACAGTTCCTATTACTACAGCTACTACAAACCTGGTCGGTATCTGTCGTCAAAGTCGCTGGGTGGGTGGTGTTGTTGCATCCGGTCATAATGCTCATCGGTGGTCTCGTATCTGCCACTGCGACGATGTTCGCCAGTACTGCCAGCATACCTTGCTGACACTCTCGCATCGTGTGTTCTGCAGTCCATGCCAGAGTCCACTGGCGGTTGATCCGGTGGTGGCGGTGTAGTCCCACTGTGCCGGACGTCCTCAGTACGCGGAGTTGATACGGTGTCCGACTGCGTTGTCTTTCTCTGTAATCTGTGACCATCCTTCCGGCTGCTATCCCGCTGTCGATGGTGACGATCTCCACCTTCCCCCCTATCGTCCTTCCAATGATCCTTCCCTCCTTCGGTTGACAAGTCCCTCGGTGGTTTGCGACTGCTCGTTGTCTTACTCGGCTCAAGTTTAGACTTCGTTGATGCATCCTTGGTTGAGCGGGGGCGAGCTTTTGATGTGGCACTGTCCGGCTTGGATCTAGTGGTTGTCCTGTCAGTGCGCTGATGTTGTTGCTTTTTCTTCTGTGGAGATGATTCTTCGCTGCTAGAACGTGTCGAAGACCCACTGCTTGAACCTGAACACAGTTGTAAGAAACGTTCTTCATCTGTAATAAAAAAAGCTTTTTTCAACTTTCTAAAAATTTCTCCAACGTTTTTTATTCCTAACAAATGCTGAACAGTCATTGTAAAAATAGTGGCATTCATTCAAAATAACTATACGCCAGTAAAAAAATTGAAATCACACTAAACCCTATTCTCACCTACTACTTAGACGTACTTACTGCTGCAAGATAACAAAAATGATATCAATATGAAACAGTTATGTCAGCAAAGCATTGGATTCAGTCAACCAGTTGTGTAAAATGGAAAAGTTATGTATCATCATTTGCAAACTCTTTCTCATAAAAAACACTTTAACGTTAAAAAATATTTTTCCAAACACTTATTACATCTACATTCTACACGTTCGTTTTTACCTGTTTAGGCCTATGTTCTCATGCTTTCATGTTCTCATATCTCGATGTTTTCTACTGTTCATCACATTCAGTGTTATACCGTCGGTACTCGGAAAGACCGCTACAACATGCAAGTTTACTGCCTTGTCATACTGCTTGTATTTGTTTTCATACTGCCAATGGGCGACTTCACTTTTTGACTTTTGCTGAGCCTTTTCGCTGAGCCAAAGCTAAAGCCGAACGCTAAAGTCTGTAGTTGGACCAAAGTTCAACTAAATGATTAAAAATGGTGGAAAACTGATAAACCTAACAGGAAATAAATCAACCAGTTACGCTTGGACTTGCCCATTTAATTGCGCCGCGCACGCAAATGACGTAATTACGTAACATCTTACGTCATTGTGTAGCCACTATGGCGTTTATTTTTGGTACCAGATCGTTTTAATTTACTAAACTATCCATGTTAGTCGCCATGTTTTCGCTCAGCGAAATCACTTCACTTTTTGACTTAAGTAGGTACTTAGACCGAAGTTTAGGCTCAGCAAAAGTCTAAGTCAAAAAGTGAAATCGCCCACTGTCTATATTGTCTATCTGAATGAAACAAATGGAGAGGGAAAACCAATGAACCTGAGCTGGTAGATCCACCAGAGCTGCTGCTGCTGGTGGTGCTGCTAGTATCGGACGATGCACTACTCGTTGACTCAGCACGTTGACGCTTTCTTCCTCTTCCACTGCCACCCGTATCATTTCTCTGACCCCGCTCTGGTCTTGTCTTCTCTGACCCTGCCCCGGCCAAGTCTTTAGTTCGTTGCTGAGATCTGGTGGTCAAGGATGCTGATTTGTCTCTTGCTTCAGCTCCAATCTTCTGTCTGGTGGATCTGACCTCATCAGTGGTTGATGACAGATGACCAACTTTGTCAGTGATGTTATGTCGACTTGCTCCCACACGTGACGATGATGCTCCTTCAGCTGTATGAAACAAAGTGCACCACAATCAACGCTGTTATTTTTATGTCAAAATGACAGTCTGTTTATTTGCTCACATAAAATGCATTTCAAAATTCAAATAGTTATATTTCTTCAATTAAGCCAAATATTGTAATAACGTTTGCTAGGTACATGCCCTGAATTGTGCTTTATGTACAGTATAACTATAAAAATTTGATATAGTACTGGTGGTGATGTACATTTATTTCTAGAGGATTGTCTTTGATACACCCCGTAGATATACATCTACAATTGATTAATCAATCAATCAGTATATTAGAAATTTACGAAGGCAACCAAGTTGTGCACTAGTTTAATTTCACAAGTATTATCATATTCTAAAACATACTCTGTTGCTGTATGGTGATTTCCATCTTTCCCGCGGTGCTCCGTGATGCCGTATCCTTGACATCTGCAGTCTGTCCCGGTGCTGTGACAGCCATTGACAACTGAATCAATCTATTCTCCACAGACTTCTGTCGCGAGCCACTGCCGGCAATGTCTTTGCTGCGCTTTGAGGAAGGTTTATCCACCGACTCCGATGCTGCTGCTGATGATTTTCTCGACTTTGTCGCCTTGTCATCTTCTCTGCCTTGACTGCTACGACATAGTAATTTACTCACAAAATAAATAAATGAATGAATTTATTGATCTCTTAACTAACTAAAGAATCAATGAAAGAATAAAATAAAATAAATCAATAAATTTCGCTGTCTTTGCTGCCTTGACTGTGCATGTTAAAATCTCCATGGATTAGGATAACTGAGTGCTAAGTGAACTTCCGGCCAGTTGTTTAACACATTTATTTTATGCTGGCCAGCAGTTGGTCACGTTGCCTACACTGTTGTTCGTTTGGTCACACATGACTGTAACTAAGAGCTATTGACACATTATGCCACTATGGTAGACAAAAGCAGTGCCAGTATGAAACAATGCAACACATTACAGACACTGTGCTATGATTCAATCTATCAAAACACATTTAAATAACAACATTTGTCATGAACAAATCAGAAGCCATTTGTGCACAATAACAGTTTAATTCAAGTACAAAACTGTCATTGCAGGAAAACAAATGTTTCACTTACTTATTCCACAATATGCTCGCAATATTGCTATACGCTGCAGCATAACCATGACATGATACTGGGACAGCAGAATCCGATGTAGGAACTAACAGCTGCCCCATAATACAGATTGTAATACAAACTAAAATAACCAGCAATTATGACATGGTTCTTGCCCATTTGTCAAAATCAAATTCAAAGACTTTTAAGACTTTCAAGGACCATACAAACAATATATTAAGAAAACTGAATTAAATCAAACTAGCGGTTTCATAAGCATATACAAGCAGGTTCTGTTTACATTCGACAATTTAACACTGTCAAGCATTAATCAAAAACTGAAATTATCGCAATAAATGCATCAATGGTTGTCACTAAATCCAACTACTACGGATAGATTTCAGAATGTCTGATTCTGAAAATCAGCTGTTCAGTCACGGCGTTTAAAAAAAATCAAATTCAAGTATTTTCAAGGACCTTCAGACACAAATTCAAAAACTTTCAATAACCATGTCTGTTTTCAAGGACATTCCAGGCCTTGAAAATCCTGAAAAAATTCAAGAACTTTTGAAGACACGCAAGAGCACTGTTATTAACTGATGACTGAATTACATTAAATCAGTAGTAACATTTTCAGTCGTTATCAGCTGTAAGCACAAAATACATTAAATATACGTAAAAAGTTGAAAACTGACTGTTTTGCATCCCTTGATTCCTCAGCTGCTTCACCACTTTTCCTCTTCCTCTTCTTTGAACTTCATGCAAAACAACAGAGACGCACAATCACACATCACATGCATAAAGGCACATGGAGTGTTTAGTACACAAAGCAAAGTACAAACAGACAGACAGAGATACATACAAACAGACAGACATGCACAGCAGAGAACACATAAACAAACATACAAAGTGGCACAAAATAACTGATCACAAGCCGGTAGGCACATAGCGATGTTTGTCTGTCATGTAATGACACTGTTTTCTACAGGGTGGTCCGTAAAAAACGTGGCACTTTACTTTGATCCATATCTTTGCCAGTTATTGACTGATTTTCACATTTCACAAGGTAGTATAAAAACGCTAATACAATGTGGCGGAATATATAATAACCATGTTATTGCAAATTGTCTGCAGAGCGTGCTAGTGAAAGAATTTTGAAAATCGATCAACAATTGGCAAAGATATGGGGAAAAGTAAAGTGCCATGTTTATATGGACCTCGCTGTATGTCGAGTCCTAAGCTCACAGCGCTCCACAGGCAACTTAGCGAGATTTGAGGGGTCTTACTTCTAAGAGATTGAAAGGGAAGAGGAAAGGGGACAAGAAAGAAGAAAGTGAGAGAGGGGACATCATCATTGTCCGCAGCAGCAGCAGCAGTCTAGTGTGCCTAGACGTACTACAAGCCCTGGACAGACAAACGAAGGGCACTGGTGGGGGGCAGCCCACCTCATCTCACTCATGCACTAGGCCTACAGCTTGCAGCGAAGTGTAAACAGTGGACAAATGGATTGAAATTCATACATAGCACCTGACAGAAAAATAGAGATGTCTAAAGACAGACATCGCAATAAATAGTGACAAACAGAAAATGCAACAAAATTAGCATTCTGTGCTACGGGTAACACAACACAGCTAACATCAGTATAATTTGTCGCGGCAAGACCGCTAACAGTAAAAATGAATTCAGTAAATAGTGCACAATCTGTCGTTATTTCATTGCAAATTCTCACAGTTAAATGATAAGATGTGCGGTGTAGTACAGTACCTAGAGCCGCTGGCTGCAGTTTCATTCTCAGCAGACTTCCTAGCAGCTGACTTGAGTTCCTTGGCTCGACCGCTACTCAGCTGAGATGAACCGTGGTGAGATTTGCCTTCGGTCTTCAGTGACTCATCGTGCCGACGACCTTCTGACAACAGCCAGACCAGCAAGCAGTCACACAGGCAAACAATCAATCACCCAATAAATAAATAAATAAACTAACAAGTAAAGTTTGTGAGTGAGTAAGCAAGTGAATAAATGATTCAATAAGTGAAAGAAAGAATTATAGATTTAGTCAGAAAATAAATAAACAAACATAAACAAAGTTAAGCAAACGCATATAGGCTCTAAAAGATCTAATTTTTGATGAAAACTGGCAAAATGATGAAAACTGGCAGTTGTGACAAAAACATTGACTATTGACAAAATTTTACGAAACTTAATAAGTGGCTGTCGAAAGATAGTTGGAAAATCTTTATGTCCAAAATTACTTGTCCAGAAATGCAAAATCTGAAGTTAATTTTGAAGAAATGTAAAGACAAAATTGAAATTTTGAGCACCCTCATGGAAATTTGCAGCGTGCTCATGGAAATTTGCAGCCGTCTGTTGGAATTCTGACTGACATTTTCAGTGTCTGTCAAAAAACTGCAACTTCCTGTCCTCTCTACTTTTTTAACCCACAACAACCCTGATTCTCGGTCTAAAGATGCGTCACCGCCCCAATCCTGTCAAGGAATTACACAGATGTGGATTGGATGATACTCTGAGGCCAAGCCATTTCTTCTCCAAACCGAGTCAAGAGCAGGAAACCAAGTGCTTTGCTGTCTCTTCAGCAGCGCTGCAATGAGGACGACATCTGATATGGTGTAAGTAACGAAGAAAGACTGGTGCACAGTAGTGGCGTAGGCTTAGTTGACTCCTCTTAATTCAAGTCCGAGTCATAAAGGCTCGACTACAAGCGATGATGGTTCAAGTCTGAGTGCAAAGTCAAGAAGATTCACGGTTTTTCTTTGAGAAAAGTGAAAGACAAAAGCCTCAAACTGATTGGGCAAGACTTCATAAAATAAGTTAAGTTAACAGCAGTAACAGTCATACACTGCTGAAAAGGCCTCATTTTCTGGTGGCAAAAAAGTGGAAAAAAAATTGGGATATGTGGCAATATTTTGGATGAAATTTGGACTTGAGATGAAAGAAAAATGACATTTTCTAGTGGCAAAATACTTTGGAGGCTATGCATGAACAAGTAAATTGAAAAATAAACATATAAACAAATGAATGAAAAAATCGACGATTGAGTCAACGAATAAATAAACATAGGTCACTGAATGCGAGAGTGAATCAATAAATGACTTGTACAAATCGTAGCTTTCTGTCATGAAACTGATTTACTTACAAAACAATCATACGATGCAAACCAAAGCACCACATAAAATAATATTTCAAATGGCATGCTAATGTTAACTTTTGTTAGTGCTCCTAGATGGTTTTCGTAAACGGTGCTCGACAAATCTTGTGTACTGTATTAAGAACATCTTTGGACCAGTACCAGCAGCAGCAGTGGAGTCCGGGGGCCAAATATCGTCAGAAGTCGGGTCAGTTGTTGCTGAGACTGGCTTTGAAACAGACACTGCAGATTTCAGCTTAGCTTCACCACGGCTCTCACGACGACCCTAAAGATGTAAATGCCTTTCATATAAGTTAATAAATAAATGATTAAATGAGTCCGCCCGGCGCCCTAAGTCCGATTGGGGGAAATTAGGGGGGAGGTAAAGAGGAGGGGTAAAATTTCCCCGGCATCAAAGTCACGTGGCCCGAACTCAAATGCATTGGCATACGCCGAATGCGCATTGTCGACTTAGGGTAGGTCAACATGAGCGCCTATAACTTTG
>Ga0056128_1012982_pt1 | contig 10127 bp, 6 predicted proteins | sample WorMetLIZISLAND2_FD_71113 | JGI IMG/M metagenome (GOLD analysis project Ga0056128, IMG submission 71113) | Marine gutless worms symbiont microbial communities from Max Planck institute for Marine Microbiology, Germany - Olavius geniculatus... ... | reverse complement strand
CAATACCGACGAAACACTGTTCACTGATACGTAACTACCTACATCGATAACGTTAGGATGTCTATGATAGTTATCCCACCACCAGGACAACGCCCAGTTGCAAAAACGACCAAGCCCAAAAGCCCGTTCAAGAGTGAAGTAGTATTTGTTTCTACGACAGGAAAACGTTCATGAAGGACAACGTGCACGGTCAATAAAAACACAGCATGCACAATATCAGCCACATAGGTTGAGCCAGTTTGGCACAATAGACGGCGAACTTATGTCCGAACGGCATGAAATGGCCATTTTTGCGAGTTTAAAGTCCCATATCTCGGGCGTGGGTCAACGGCCCCCAACCAAATTTGGCACGGTGGTAGAGGCCCCCGGGCTACATTTTCGCCTTAAAGCACGACGGGATCGAGCGAACCATTTTGGCGCAGTAGAGAACGAATATATGTCCAAACGGCGTAAAATGGCGATTTTCGCAAGTTTGAACCCCCATATCTCGGGCGGGGGTCAACCTACCCCAACCAAATTTGGCACTGTGGTAGAGCCCCCGAGCTTTATTTTCGCACCAAAGCAAGCCTTGATCAAGGACATCAGTTTGGCGCAATACACGGCGAATATATGTCCGAACGGCGTGAAATGGCGATTTTCGCAAGTTTGAACCCCATATCTTGGGTGGGGGTCAACCGACCCCAACAAAATTTGGCACGTTGGTAGAGCCCCCCGGGCTACATTTTCACGCCAAAGCAAGACGGGATCGTGCAAATGACTTCGGCGCAATAGACGACGAACCCATGCTTAAGAAACGTAAAATGGCGATTTTCGCCAGTTTGAACCCCAATATCTCGGGCGAGGGTCAACCGACCCCAACCAAATTTGGCATGTTGGTAGAGACCCCCAGTGTACATTTTCACCCCAAAGCACGATGGGATCGAGCGAACCACTTCCGCGCAATAGACGACGAAGTGCGCCACAAATGCGCCAAAATTGGCACCCCCGGCAACTTTGGCGCCACCTAGCGAAAAAACTAGACTGTAAGTTTCCCAAACTTTGCACAGCAGAAGGGGGTTAACCACCTTATCGACCACTAAAATAAAAACAGGGGGTCACTGACTCCGATTTTTTGTAATTCAGCGTCGAAGTTGGTCGATTTTTTGCGATTAGGGGACCTCTCTTTGAGGGGGTGTGGCTCCAAACCGGAAGCAGCAATCCGGAAAAGATTTTGACACGTTGTGTATATTGAACAGTACTACGAAACGGTATGAAGATATTTTCGAAAAAGGCTAGAATTTTTGAGAAAAATAAAAATTTTTGTTTTTCAAAAGTGGATCGTAATTCGAAACCAGAAGTAGTAATATGGAAAAGTTTTTGACACCCGGTAGGCCTTCTCAAGTACTACCAGCCTGCCAAATTTGGCGGCCCTAGCTGCCCGGGCGGCCGAGAAAATTGCTCCCAAAGTCGATCGATTTTTCCCATTCGTCGCCCTAGGAATGGCTGTACGCATATAAATATTAAGTTATAAAAACACTACAGACGGAGTCGGATGACTCTGGATGTAAAGAACTCCTCTCACAAATAATACTGCGACAGCAACAACTACAACAGGCAGCAGATATAAGCAAACAGTAGATATCAGACTATCAGTGCTTTTCAATCATGTGAGCTACGAGTACAACCCACATCGAACAGTTCATTTACCTTCTTACAGACAATGCACTCCTGCTGCTTGCTTGGCTTAGTTTTCTTCTCTGATGCATCTTTTGGCTTTGCTAAATCAGCATCTGGCACATCACACCACAGCAAGTACAGTTCAGTAGAACTACATTACTACAACTAGTACGGTAGCAAAATTGACTCGTTAATAAGCAACATTTTAACAGCTAATCCAAAATAAAAGTAACAGACGCTGCTATAATGCTGCTATAATTCACTATGAGAGAATTGCTGCCGCACGACTTCTATCAATTTTTGCGAGTATTAAATAATATCACTAGAAAAAAGTAACTCCCAAAAACTTCAGAATAAAAAAAAAATTATAATTTTCACAGACATTAACATTAACAACATGCGCAATTGCATGTACTTGAATTCCAATCAATAACTACTGATAGTGAGGCATAAGATGATATAGATATCTCTGTTGGCAACTCGCTTTAATACCTTTTCGTTTTTCGGGTTCAGCTTTCTGATCCTCGGCAGTGCCTGAGGAAGACTCCAGTTTGGAAGTCTCCTCTGATCCGCTTGTTGCAGCCTCATCTGACACCTGACAAAAAAACAAAAAACTTTGTCTTCAACGCCATGGACAAGCCCAAAATACTGGGTACTTAACACCAGTCACCAGATCTGTTCATGGGTAACCAACTTGGGTAGGCGTTTTCATGCACTGGTATGTTCAACTTGGCCTGGCACATACATTTAGTGGCCAAACACAGCCCCATTTCAGTTGCAAATCCAGGCCCACCTGGCCTGTTTCAATGATACATTATGTTTCATCGACTGGATTGTCATAACTATACCATTTTTGAATTTTTCCAAAGATAACTTGAACTTTACAGCTGACAGTTGGTTTATGGAATAAACTGACATATGACTGACTGATGTATTAAATGGCCATCTGTTCAGCTGAAGTGTGCGTTTTGATTGAAGTCGAAAATACGAAAACTGTGAAGGTTCTGCATTTCAAAACAAATGGACACAACTGTGATGTTCACTGCAATCTGTGACTGTACATTTCCAAACTCTCACCAAAAATACTTCTTTAAGAATTCTATAAGAATTCTATAAGTAATACAACTAATACATACCAAGTCTGATGAAATCGGTGGAGGTGCAGTACCAGCATCATCTGACGTTTTTTTGAATTCTCCCGAGGCAAGTGTGTCTGATTCCATGCCGGCTTTCTCTGTAGCCTCACTTTCAGACTGAGGCTGGTCAACTTCAGCAGTTGAATCCAGCTCCGACATGTCCGGCTGCAGTTCAACAGTGAAGTCATCACCTTCAACCAAACCATCCACATTTCCACTCTCATTGAGATCTTTAGAGTTCTCGGACGCTTCGACTTTTGACTGAGAGTTTTCTGACACTTCAACTTTTGACTGCGATGTATCTACTTCGTCATACTCTGCTGCATCTGCCTGACCGGCAATATCATCACTGTCTTGCAAGTCACTGCCAATCTCCGAAGCATCTGTCTGACTGGCGATATTCTCACTATCTTGCAATTTGCCACTATCGGCAATCTTTTCTTCTCTTTCGTGATAAGACTGCTGACTGGTGTCATCTTTGTCCTCAGCCATCGGTGACTCTCCATCTTTCTCACTGCCACTGGAGTATGGAACCAACCCGGAGCTAGCTTCCTCAGCACATGTGGCATATTCTATTTCCATTGCACTGTCATGACCTGCATCAGGTGCGGCTCTTTCAGTCTCGGCCGGCTGTTCGGCATCGACGTCCATTGGCGATGGAGCATCCACCACGTCAGTGTCAGGGGCATCATCTGTGGCTTCACCGGTTGGTTCAGATGGTCCTGCATCATGCAGATCTGAATGCTCATCACTAACCTTTTCTTCTGTTTCTGCATCCTCTGTGGTGACATTGTCAACATTACTTGCTTCTTCGGTTTCAGCAAAATCACTGGCATTAACATCTGCCTCCTCCTCACCACGTGAAACAGCTCCAACATCACCCTCCAGCTCGCTAACAGATTCTGAACTTTCGTGCGGAACTACATCATTCTGAATATCTTCCGATTCTTCTCCGTTAACTGCAGCACTCCTATCCTGGTGATCAAGATTCAGCTCATCCACCGATGCACCAGTGTCACCAGGTTGCTCACCATCAAACATCTCCTTGTTGTCTACGATCACAGCAGATGCAGCTTCATTGTGTTCCCCGTTGTTTTCTGATGACACAGGTACCTCGTCACTAGTTATTTCATGCTTCAACACATCTGAAGCAGTGGCTTCCTCATGTCTTTCAGCATTCTCCAAAACTGATGCAACTTCCCCAGTCTACAGACGTACAAACAGAAACAGCTAAAAATAAGATCTGATATGTCAATATGACAACTGGAAACAAAGTACTGAGGCGCGTTTCGCACTTTTTTTCTCTGAGAATCTCACTTCTACGGCTCAGTTGTTCTCATTAGTTCTCACGAAAAGTGTGAAACGCGCAAGTAAGAATTCTCTGAGAATTCTAACATAGAATTCTACGCTAGCCAATTTTATCTATTTGGATGACGTAACTCAAGCAATTGGGCAGAGCTAGCATAACGTAGCAAAGGAAAATCTTGCTCACAATTTCTCAGAGAATCTCAGAGACGTAGAAAGTGTGAAACGCGCTTCAAAGTTAGAATATCTGAGATTCTCAGAGAAAAAAGTGCGAAATGCGCCTCTGGTACCGATACCTTATTAAAGCAGCAAAGCACATGTAATTACACGTGCAATGTATGGCCCTCACAGAATAAGCTACGCTTCCAATGTAACTGTGAGATAACTGAGGCTTTAAAATGGCGCCATACTGCACAAGCATGATCCCTAGTTGCATGGGAACTCCTTTTACTGACTGTTCAGCATCAAACTAACATGCAAAAAATTGCAGGACAAGAACTGATGGAAACTGAACCTACTGCAAGTCACTGTAGTGTTCTTTGCTGTATCATAACTATGACTTGAAAGGGTGCTGCTGACTGAAAAAGTAACCAACAATAAATGGAAATTAGGCAGCCTTTTACTCGGGGCACCGTATCGTGCAGTACATAGCAAAGGCGTCAGTATGCTGTTAACCCCTTACCCTTCCACGGTTTCACTATAACCACGTTCTGGCTTTAAAACATTTCTAAGCATCCGCACACACCCAGCGACACAGAAAAAGCTTTGTACGTTACAAAAGCATCAATTATTACTTCATCAAGCCTTCAGTTGCGTAAAAACTGACCTCGCCTTCGGTATCCGCCATATTGATTTAGCCGCACACCGGGCACCGCCGAAACTGTAAGTTTTACACGTAATGTACACGAACGACGAACAATTCTATACCGATCGCTGTTACTAATAGCGTAGACTTAGTTCGTAGATCAATAGCAGATATTGCGACGCTGACAATAGCGCAATTAAACTTGCAATATCGCACGTCCTACAGCCGAATACATCGAGTTAACAACAAAATGGGTAGTTCGCTGAAAAGCAACGCCATTGGTCGACGGCGTCCTGTAGCCTCGTTTTCGATTCATTGATGCGCCGCAGCAAGTGCCCGGCCCGTTCTGAGACAGACGGTCGGGACAGCACTACCGAAATGGGCAACAGATTAATTTTGTCTAATTACACATCAATTAAAAGGAGATGTCAGACGAACGACAAAGTCGGCCGACTTTTGTGGGCGTGGTTGAGTTGCCCGACAAAATCGCCGACAAAATCGGTGAACCACGACACACGACCGATATTTTCGTCTGCTACTTTGTACGATATCAGCTAGCACAACAGTCGAATCCAGATCGCAAAATAATACTTGCATCACTTTTTGCTGCATCTAATAAACGAAAATAAATGACAAACACAAGAAATAACTAAAATAAATATTCATCTTTCGTCGTAAACAATCACCATGGCAACATAAATAAAATTTGTTGTCCGATATTCAAAAAGTCGGCTGACAAAATCGTCGAAGATAGAACATGCTCTATCTTGGCCGACAAAATCTATTGGTTGTTGCCCATTTCCATAGTGCTCTCCTGAGGTGCTTGTGTTCTGAGGCGCGTTTCGCACATATTTTATTTCTCCGAGAATATCTGACATGCTGTGTAGAATTCGCTTTTCGCACCTGCACCTCAGAGAATCTCTGAGAATCTCAGAGAAATAAAAAAACGCGAAATCGCGCTTCTGATCAGAGTCCAGTCTGGAGAGTGCGACACTGCGACTGAGCTCCCCCATAGGGGCCTATACTGAGGTTACTATAAACTATAGTCGGTGCCATATAATGCGAAAGTGATCTGTAGAATGAATGCCGAAGTCCAAGCCACTGCAAGTCCAAGCCGAATTTCAGCCCATTTCTGCCAGCCAGGCGTTGAACGTTCTCAACACTGGTCCGAGGGAGCGGCGATGGACTAGAACTTTAATTGGTCTGATATAGCCTAATCCGATGCGCAATCGCAAAGAAACGATTAGATCTACAGTAGGCCTATCACAGGCCGCGCGGTAGCGCAGCACTGTTCTGATCTAAAGGTGACCAGCCATTTCAATGGGAGACTCCAAAATTTGACCCCCCGTATATCCCAAACGCCCTAATTTTTCCAAATACAAAATTTGCACAGATGATTACGTCTGGCATATCTCCCAATGTGACAATTTGGTGAAAATCCGTTTGCAGGGGGCTTCCCCACAAATAGGTGAAATATAACGCTTGCGTGACTTTTTGCGCCTTTCTTTCCCTTTCCTTTCCTTTCCTTTCCTTTCTTTCCCTTTTTACGCGCGAGCGTATTAGCTATGATAATTCTGTCTGTCTGTCTGTCCGTCCGTCACGACCCGGTACCGTTTCAAAAACAGTAGAGGTACAGACTTCGGGCTTTCATTATATGACTGCTTAGTGCCTCTAGTATTTCGTGACGAAATTTCACGCCACTGGGTGAAAGGGGTCCCCACGAACGAGGGGGCGAAATAGGGGCACCCCTCCTAAAAGACGTTATTCTACCGCTATTGGCTCGTCTAACGTGAAAATGGTTGCAGATAGACACGGACATGCTGCTTACCATAACAAGCACTGGCAACGAGCTTCTTAGAAATGTCAACATCGATGACCTTGAATGACCTTGAACTCCCAAAATAGGGGGTTTTAGTGAATTTTTCGCGGTTTTGGGCTGTGACACGCATTTCAAGAGTGAATTGCGGCGAAATGGCTGGAGACAGACCAAGACAACCTGCGTATGAAATTTTCAGCATTGAATGTAGATTTCAGCAGTCCAAGTTCGGACCCTGCGCAGGCGGGTGTTAAAAAGGGTACCCTTCTAAAAAATGTTTATTTATCCGCTGTTGTCTTGTCTAGCGTGAAAATGGTTGCAGATAGGCACAGACATGCTGCTTAATCATAACAAGCACTGGCGACAAGCTTCTTAGAAATGTCAACATCGATGATCTTGAATGACTTTGAACTCCCAAAATAGGGGGTTTTAGTGAATTTTTGGCAATTTGTTGCTGCAAAAGAGTGAACTGCGACGAAATGAATGGAGACAGACCAAGATTAGCCTAACTGCGAACAGGAATTAACTGCCATGAACTCTCGCGCGTCTCATGAGCATTAGCTCAGATTTCTTGTTTTTTCTTGCCGTCCTGTACAGGAAAAACGACCGAGCCGATTTTAATGCACAATGGCTCATATGAAGCGGTTTCGCGCAAAAGTGCTTTTTGGGGGTTACAAAATTTAAATTTAATATTGTAACCTATTTTTTTCACGAAAATATTAAAAAAATTACAAAGGCGCCTATGGAAGAAGAACTTAGCTTAACAGGGATGAGGCAAATCGGAAAATCTTCTTATTGAAAAATGTTCGTCCAAAAATGCAAAATTTGGGACTGCAAATAGCTCCGTTTGGGGAAATTAGAGGCAAAACTGAAATTTTCAGTACACTCACTGAATCCGCCTATGCAGACTGTAGCTGTCTATCGGAATTCTGTCAGAAATTGGCAGTGTCTGTTTGAAAGCTTCAACTTTTTGCCCCGCTTAGAAGTATAGGCCTATTACAGTGCGTACGAATAGGCCTACTCTCGTTAACTTGTGCAAAAGTGAACGAAACAGTGTCAGACTGCCAGTTATTAATTTATTACTAAGCCTATTAGGCTATTACGCCTGGAATTTCAGCGCAGCCTAGGCCCTATGAGTTCTTGGGAGCGTCATCAAGCTCCCCCACTGTGGTTCGAGGCGAATCCCCGACCATAGTTGAATTGGGCGCATTTTAAATGTCATAAGACATATCTTGTCGGAGGAGGCCGTTTTCGTGCAACTCTTTTTAATTGGCATATTGGCGGGAGGATCCGGGGGTGCATGCCCCCTCACTGAATCCACCTATGCAGACATATAAAATTAAGCCTACGACAGAACAACAATTAAACGTTTTTCATTATATGCTTTCATTTCATTTTCAGCATGTACTATCACAGTTCTGACACCGATAACAAAAAACACATTGTAACAGCAAGTAAAAGAAAATTCATCAATTTACTCTGTACACATAAAGTTGCATATCATTAGTCAGCAGTAGGCCTTATAGGCAAAAACGCGTGCACGCTGTATAATACCGTGCATATAACATAATACTTTGCTGTCATTTTTAATCGCCGTGTTTGCAGTTATCTAGGCCTATGAATCAGCTTGAGAACTGGATTGGAATGACATGCCTGACAAAGGCATCATTTAAAGGGGGGGGCTGGAGTGGTCTACGGACCCCCAAGGATTTATGATTTTAATTTTTCCTGTACATCATACCTTTGAAACAGTGTTACTGCTGCAAGAACGTTACGTTACGCAGACTGAGACCCCCCAAAGGCCCCTAGTGTTTACTGAGACCTCCTTGATTTCTAAAATGACGCCACTGTTGCGTGACGATAAAACCCATAAAAACGTAGGCTAAAACTCGTTGGTTCTGTTGCTGTAAGCCAACGTCTTTTAATAGGTGTAACTCGGCGTCTCATCCGTTAACGGCCAGATGCTCTGCAACAACAACATTAATACACGTTTTAATATAAAAAGTTGACGTCATCTCATGTAGGCAGAATATATTCTTGTTTAATGTGGTCATTTCTTTTTTTTGCAATTTTCGATCAGTTTTCCAGGTCAAATCAGCCTGGCCATCCTTTCGTGGGCATAATAAATAGGCTACAATAAATAGGCCTACCAGCAATAACCAGGCTTGCCGTGGACATGAAATTTCCCATCCATATCCATATGCACAGATTTTCCGTGGATTTATATTCATATTCACAGACGTCTATCCTGCGTACATCTAGCCCCCAAATGTCTGCAAAATACAGTAGCCTATTACAAAAGCGTCAATTTCCCTTCCCCAAAACATGGCGCATACATTTCTTTCTTGAAATTGTTAACAAATAAATAAAAGTAGAAAAATAAACACATAGACCTATTTGCGTTGAAATATGATCTTAGTCAAGTACTTCCCAATTTTTGTAAAAATTTACACAATTTTATTGCCCTTCTTTGGCCGACCGTTAGATCGAGCTTTAGGTACGATATGTCATCTCTTTGCCGTCTGTTTCTCCGTAACGCATGTATTGTGGCTTAAATGATACGTCATAAGGGGTCGGCGATAGTACCGTTGGATACGGCGATGGCGACTTCCTATAAATAGGCTGTCAAGACTAACCATGTCTCTATCTGCAGCGGTTTGGCCGCAATTTTGATTGCGATGTTGCTGCCTGCAGCAGCCGTCACCTACGTACGTCGAATTACCGTACCGTATCTTAGTGTTGATTCTAATGTTCGATATAGCAGCGTCTACGGGACTGCAGTCACTGTGGGAAAGTTGAACGCTGCCCTTCAATATAAGCCTTACGGTCGTTCCCACCAGCAACAGTTGGGATTCTTGTTTTCCAAGATGCAGACTGCCTTCATGTGCGCCTAAAAATATAGGGAGGAAAAAACGCTTTTGGAAAAAAACATTTGGTTTGAGCTTTCTATTAGCATTAATTATTTTAGTAAGCAAAAAACGTTTGTAACTTTGTTACCATTTGATACAAAAATTTAAAAATACCGTAAACTCACAAAAAAGCAGATCCTTTGTTGCCTAAACAACAGTATTAAAGCACCGAAATTTATGATCTGTTGCTGCTATAGTGCTAATAAATTAAGTTAGGCTAACAGAATAATGACTTGCTGATGAATAAACGAGAAAATGACAGAAAGAATGACAGACAGGAAAGTACACTGTATGATAGAGAGACAGCATAATATAAGTGTTTAATTTAATTAGCAGATGCGCCAGCATAATATACATGGATATATCCATCCATGGATATCCATATCCACGGCAAGCCTGGCAATAACTGCAGCCAGGCCCGCCGAGAGCCACATCGGGGCCCGGGAAAACATTCTTGTGGGGCCCCAAACATTTTCGTGGGGCCCTTCTGGGGAGAAAAT
>Ga0056128_1012981_pt1 | contig 10127 bp, 8 predicted proteins | sample WorMetLIZISLAND2_FD_71113 | JGI IMG/M metagenome (GOLD analysis project Ga0056128, IMG submission 71113) | Marine gutless worms symbiont microbial communities from Max Planck institute for Marine Microbiology, Germany - Olavius geniculatus... ... | reverse complement strand
CTATCTGTTTGGTCGATATCAGTCGTCGTGTTACATAACTCAATAGTGATAAAACCAGTGCCTAACCGCTCAACACGCTATCACATTCGACCGTGGCAGGGTTGGATGTTACAGCACCATAAATGCGTCTCTACACTAACTTGTGAAATATAAATGAAATATGAATGTATAATGATAATAGCAAACAAACATTTTGGTAAATGAACAAAAACACTTCAGACCAACATTGTGGTTAACGGTTTGTGTGATACTAAATTGTGTGCGTCTAACACAGTTTAGTGTCATACTGATTGCAGTGTTGGGGTGGTGTGTTTTTTTCCATTTACCTAAATGTTCGTTATTATCGTTAGTTTTTTTCTTACATTTATATTTCACAAGGTAGTGTAGAGATGCATTTATGGTGTGGTGGGATGTATAATGTATTGCAAATTGCAAATTGTCCGCAGAGTGTGCCAGTAAAAAAGTTTATAAAATCGGTCAGTAATTGGTGAAGATATGGGCAGAAGTAATGTGCCAGGTTTTTTATGGGCCACGGTGTATATAAAATAAGTAAGTAAGTAAGTAAGTATATGTGTTTAGATCCATTACCAACTGTATATGTCAAATTATTCAAGGTTGAGTTTGTCCACTTCATTGTGATTTTTTAATAGAGAATGACCGTTATAAATTACGTACACCTCTCGATAATTCCCAATTTTCCAGAGTTGAATAAATGGAAAGTTTCCAACAATGATAATATTCAACTCCTTCACTGACAGATATATCCATTGGCTTCTATCCCTATACCTGGTGGGCGCAGTTTGCGCCCAGTGAAAGATAGGGGGGGAAGTTTTGATAAGGTTGTAGATCAAAACTTCCCCCTATTTTCACTGGGCAAACTACACCCTTAACAAAACTTTCTTGCTAGAAGGAGAAAAAGCCCAAAATAGAGGGGCAAACTTGAGTTCAAAGTTGGGAGAAACTTGAGTCCATAACTGGGGGGGGGGAGTTGCGCCGATTTTGACTCCAGATTTGGGAGGGGATAGAGACCACTGGATATATCGTTCTGTAACGTGATTTTCTTGACTGGTTAATGTGGTTATCATCCGTATGTGGTTCTGGTGTGTCAGCTAAAGGACCAGTGGAAAGATGCAGTTCAACAGAGTAAAGCGGAGGCGGGCAGATTACGTGAAAAGCTTATACAGAGTGAAGCAGAACAGAGGGAGCTAAAATCTACAGTTGAAAATTTAAAACGCCAAATGTGTGAGAGCAGTTCATTTGTATGTCATGATTCTTTTTTTACTTCTCTCATGCTACGTTCCTAATGTATACGCTATATATAAGAGTTACTGTGGGTTAAGCTGGATTAACTTTTGGGAATTGTTTCTGTGGGACTTTTTACAATTTACAAGCCCAAAATCTGTCGTTCAACAAACACGGAGATGGACTGAGGTCAAGTTTCATTGAGACTATAGTCTAAGATCAAAGTCTCAGACCGAAGTTTGGAAATTCCGAGTCAAGCATGTCAGACTTTTGTCTGAGACTTCAGTCTTAAACTAAAGTCTTATCGAAACTTGACCTCACCTAACTTTATAGACCTGTTAGGATTGTGTCGAGAATGTAAAGTTTTGGCTCGTCTCAAGAGAGTGCACACATTGTGGGCCAATAATGAATGCATATTGAAGGGCAGTTAGCTAGCAAAGTGGCCACTGAAACGGTTTGTGTGTGCTTGATGTATTTGTAGCCGAGGCAGAATCAGAAATGCAGCAAAAGCTTGGTGATTTACATTCTCAAGTCGACACACTGCAAGCACGTCTGCACGAAGCTGATGCTGATGAACGGATGATTCAAGCCAAGTTGGATACTGCCAAACACGAGGTGTGTGCGTGGCAGCTAAGCTGAAGTATTTTGTATGAAATATCTTTGTTGTTGATGCCACTTCATAAATATTTGTCTTATTACTATCATGAAATATAAATGTATTGCTGTCTCAGCCACAAGATCCATGTATAGCTTGAGTGAATTGTATAGGTTGTCCATCACAGACATGAAGGTGTGAATGTGGAATGTGCAGCTGTTCAGTGTACCAGTACATGGATGTGATGTGAATTGTTAGGTAGTGGTACTTAGAGAGACTGTCAGACGCGAGTGTGAGGAGCGCTATGAACTGACCGAGGCTTTAGAACTTGCAAAGAAAGAACTTCTGATACCGAAGAGACCTACAAGCAGACATGGTGTGTTTTGATAACGAACTTCTTAAAGACGCCGCTTATTTGTATTTATATATAAACTTGCTGCTGGAAAATGACTGAATCTATTATCTCACTGAGTGTATAATTTTGCACCATACTACATTACACATTTTGAAACAGTTTTACCTTTATACTGAATTGTCGTCGTTAACAATACTTTTTAGATCAAGTTCAGAATAACCCAATCAGAGGTCAAAGGGACTGGGAGCGTCACCAATCACATGGGATCACACGGTGTTACTTGCCACCCAACACAAGTGAATGCACCCAACCTTAACTAAAGCCAAGCAGAACTCAATTTATCTATACCTGGAGGGATAGAAGGCTGAGTTGACTTTGATGTTGGTTATAAGCTAGGCTTGTGGTTTGCTGTAGCACTGAGGCCATTATTCATTTATTCTCTGGACCAGTATCATTTTGAACTAAATGTGTCAAAGTATATGCTGCAAACACACTTGCAAGTTGTGTGGTCATTTCAACACCATTACTAATCTGTGATTCTTGTTGAATATAGACACTATCTGTTGGTTAAGTTACATATAATTCTGTGCAAATGATAGGTGGTTCTGTCGTGTCACCAGGTCTAACAAAAGTGTCCGAGGTGAAGAAGATATTGAGTTCGGCTACTATGGTCCAGCAGCAGCCCAGTGTTGCAGCATCTGATGCAGAGTCGATTGATGTCAGTGCATCCGTGGAGGTTGCAGAGACAGGTTTCTACGCCTTGAGTAAGAGCCAGGATTTACACTTGGCTGCAAGCACACACCATCCTGTCACCGAGCACAACCAACGGAAGTCACTGGAAATGCCGGTCATTGTATCTTCAGCAAGCAGCATTAAACTAAACCGTGACGGAGCACCTGCTAAGCCTCGTGTACATGGCACAACTGTGTCCAACAGGAATGCAGCTCGCCATGCGGTCTCACGTAGGAAGCATTAGAACTGACTTTATTGCTGCATGCTGTATCAGTGGTGTAGCCCGGAATTTGCTTTGTGGGGTGCACTTCTGAAGCATGAAGGACCAAAATTCTAGGCCAGAGGCCGAGAGTGGGGAAGGGTTCTTGGGACCGGGCAGTGAGCTCCCTCCCACCAGACCAGATAGAAAGCTCCTCCAGCAGGAATCGGTTTGGAACCCCGACTGCAGATGCATTTTAGATGCATTAACAGCCCATAAAATGCGTCTAATGGCTGAAAATGTCATTTTGTTGTAGTAAATGGATGCGTGCTGAACCACATGCGCAATTTTCAAGCTGCTAAAACTGCTAGTCATCTTTAGTGGGGTGTACCTGCACAACCCCTTCCTTTCGGCACTGTGTTGTATGGTAAAGATTATTTAACTGGTTATATGTTTATCATAATATATATTTGCTACAGATCTTATAATGTTGTTTACAGACGTTCCTTGCAGTCGTGATGTAGGGTCCTGGGCCACATTCTTGAAAACTTTCCCAAGAATTTTCCTAGGTCTTTCCCAGGATAGGTCATGTTAAAATTTCCTTAAAACATGTCTCAAATATTTTTCTAAGATCTTGCTGAAATATTTCCAGAATGCATGTTCTTTTCCAAGTGTTTTGTAAAACATTTTCCTAAGACCTTATCCTAAGTTGTTTTGAAAATGTGCATCCTTTCCTGGCTTATACCTAAAATAAAGAAATCATCAAGACGTATCAAGAATGTAGCCCCTGGATCTTAGTGCTCCCATGGAGTAGAGATTTGCTGGGTATTTTCCCTGTGTGGCTACAAAAGCCACCATAGATCTGTGAGAGCAATTTTACAGTATTTTGTGTATGCTATTTATATTGACTAAATAGACTTGTAGCATGTACCGTAACGTCCCATTTTTTTGCAGCAGCAGTATTTGTAGGAAATCACCTGAATATTTTCTAGGGTAGGTTGACACTTTACATTATACATAACTGCTATTTTGTATGATCTTTTTTTATTGTAAAACATATTTTCGACGTAGATGATGCAGTGTAGCGTTCCACTGTTTAGGCACATAGTATATTTTGGCTAATGAAAGACATGTATTTTTTGACTATGTTCATTTTGGACCTACAGCATATTTTGACAAAAAGTTGTTACACAGCATGCTGTTAATATACATTATGCAACTTAACATTCCACTATTGAACTGTCTTGCGTATGCTAGATAACTAACATGTTTGAACCATAAAGCTGCGTACTGTTGATTGGTTATGTGTACTGAATATACATCAATCATTACTTTCAACAGCTGGAATCTGTGTCAATGAACTTGATTAGTGAATGACATGGGCCATTTTTGCAAATACACTAACAAATCCACTATTTAGCATATTTAAACTAAAAAGCTGACAACGTTGGAAGGCTTTAATGCAATCACGACAGATAAACCAAGACAAAACTCTAGTGCATAATACTTGTTTGTAAGCACTGGGAATCTGTGTAACCGACAGTAACATCAAGCAGTAAACTGCACTTGTTTCGCGTGCTTCTCTACGTGGACAAACAAAACCATTTTAGACTTGCATGCAATTAGGAATCTTAGGCCACATTCTCGAAACTTTTCTAAGACATTTTCTTAATATCTTCCTATATCAGATCCTTTCCTAATCCAAATTCTTGATGGCCTTCTTGCATTGGCACATAAGTATGACAAAGTGCAGCATTCGGTGATAATCACCTTGGGCGAGCGTAACTATAAGAAATTTTTCTGTTATTCTGTATGTAAACAAAATCAACTAATCAGTTGTGCTTATATAAATCACATGACAAAAGCACCCAGCTTCCAAACTCCTGAGGAAAAATCCTAGTTCTTATCTTATTGATGGAAAACACAATTTACACACCGCTTCATCGTTTGTGTTAACCAAACACAAATTTGCTCTGCTTAGTGCTTACTCATTCCCAATTTAACAGCAATGCCACCAAAATAATGATGTCACATTATGACATATAAACCAAGTGGCAACAATGCGTAATTCTTACAAATTTTGTTCTTATTCCACAACTTTGCTAAGACAAGGTCAGTAATTTCCTAAATTTCTCCACAGAAGTTTCAAGAATGTGCATCCTTTCCTAATATCTTCCTAGGAATATTTTCTTAAGAATTTTTCATACGTTTCAAAAATGTGCATGATTTTTTAGAATAAAAAGTCTTCCTAAGATCTTAAGCTTCGAGAATGTGGCTTTCGAGCACAGTACGATTTTTGCAGTACTAACACAAAGCATTAAGATGTTACTTAATCTATTTCGGTCATTTGAAAACCAACTTCCAAGAAATGTCCATACATGGTAGATGAGTATACCAGAATCAGCATCATATAACAATTTACTTGCACACAACTATAGCTTGCAATGTTACAAATTTATCCGAAACAGGCTGGCGAATTCTGGAGTTGCACTGTAATGCGGTAGAGACGCACAATGTATGGTGTATAAGTAAGAGACATTTGTGTGGAATTCTGCAATATTCTGAATAATACAAAGACGTTGGTTGCACACTGTACTGGCTAGGAACAACACAGAATGCAGCAGCACAGCTGTGAAGCTAGTTGCTGTAGCGGTGAGCTTTACTCCGACTTGAAGAACTTGTTGGTGTTAGGGTATTTGTCAGGTATGTAGTCATCGTCGGTGTCCAGGCGGCGAGCGATGGCGGCATTCATTTCATGCTGGAATGCAGCATGCAGGGCCGGACATTCTGCGACGTCGTCTGCCAGCTGACTCTGCGACGTCGTCGGCTGAGCACCAGCTCGCTGCACAGCACGCTTCAGCGCCTCGGATATCGCGGATGAATTATTGGCACCGGCCACTTCACCACGCCGACGATCATGCTTCGTCACCTACCACAACCGAAACAGTATCAGTGTGCACTGCGCAGTCACTGTCCAACAAAAAGTAATTACTGCCACCATGACACAAGTGCTGGACAGGACAGCACAGGCATACATACACCAATGTGACTGCATGAACATCTTTGCAAATCTAAATATTGCACTACTGCATTAAATATGTTCTCGGCCAGTACCTCCAAAAAATACAGCATCCATCAACTCTGCAGCTAACTTCAATGCAAACCATTCTTTCTACTGTTGAATTTAAATTGAAAGACTGTTGAAACTCATGAGCATTTATGCAAGTTTCTAGTTCACAAAGAATACTCAATATGAAATTTTACAAGACAGTGACAGAATTTTTAGATGACTGAATACTCTCTAGTCCAGTGGCTTCTATCTCCCCAAATCTGGAATTGAAATCAGGTGCAACTTCCCCCAAGTTTTGGGCTCAGGTTCCCCCAATTTCTGACTCAAGTTTTCCCCTTTATTTTGGGCTTCTCCTCTATAGAAAAAGTTTTGTTAAGGGTGCAGGCTGAATAATAGGGGGGAAGTGAAAAATAAGGGGGAAAGTTTTGTTAAGGGTGTAGATTGAAAAATAGGTAAAATTAAAAAAATGGGGGGGAGGTTTTGCTAAGGGTGTAGTTTGCCCAGTGAAAATAGGGGGGAAGTTTTGATCTGCAACCTTATCAAAACTTTCCCCCTATCCCAGGCTTCACTATTTCAAAGATACTAACTGAAATTAATTTAATAAACTAAACAGATGATTTCACATTACCGCATAAAACATGCAGCAAATGTGATGTATAAATTCAACTACCTTTCGACGCTTGGAAGGCATCTCAGAGAGATAAGCATCACTAAATGAAGGCTGTGGAGCCTGTCTTCTCTGCCGAACGATGTCTCGCGTTATCACTGGAATCCACTCCTGCACACACGTCACCATGGATTATTTGCAGGAACAATCAGTACCACAAAAAGCTTCACAAAACAAATTACAAAGAATATGCAATGAAAATATCACATCAACATCAAGTTTTTAATTAAAAAGTCAGAAAAAGTATATAATTTTTTGACCGTAACACAAGTGACTATTCCTTACAGTCGGGACAGCTGAATGCCAGTCTTCAGAGCCGTAGCTGACTTGCATGTCGGCATCTGTGTCATTCTGAGGTGCAGGCGGAAGTTGTGAAAGCAGAGAAGCAGTAACTGGCGACGGTCTGTTCGCAGATTCTAATTCTGTCTGCTCATCCATACGCATAGTCTACACAATCATCACATGTAATATAACACCACCAACTAATAACAACGCACACGTTACCAAAAGGAATACACAAACTAGAAGAGATGAATAAGACAGAAGGTGGCAATGTGGTTGGTATGCCATTCAATTATTATCATCGGGCTTTATATACAGGAGTTTCTACATTTAATAGCTATGATTCATGTTGGTATATACATTGTACATGGGTAACCAGATTGGTATATGACCAGCACTCGGATCAACTCAGCCTGGCCATCCCTCTGTGGGTAGGCGCAAACAGGCACACCATGCTATACAATGGCCCTCTATCCGTGGTCTTGCAGTGTAAACTGGTAACTGGCTAAGGGCTAAGAAAATGGATATCAGTACCACCATACGGCTCTGGAAGGATATATTTTTCTTCTCCTTTCTTCATCTATCTTTTAAAATTTATAATGTTTTTCTAATTTGTGTAATAGGTACTAATAAATTTTTTTCTTTAGAGCTACTCTTGCGTTATTTGCATTTGTGAACTTAATTCATAAATGCACATGTTATGTTTTGCATGCAGGGCTGCAAGCAAATACCTCATCTTCCTCCGCACCACCCTCAGCACCATCAATGACAGCATCACAAGCTGATGCGAATGAGTTGTCGGACGAAGCGGAGTCTGCAGCTGACGAGCGCAGAATTATGTAGCGCTGAATGTCATCATAACCGAGAAGTATCAATGGCATGATCATACGCAACTGCTGGATTGCCATGTTGGACATCATCGTCTGCATTGCTGGACTCACGTCGGACGAAAAGCTCCGCTGAAAAACGTACGTACAATAAGTAAACAACTCGCAACAAAAGTATCATTAGAATAATAAAACGTGACAACATTCGGACTCCTACAGCTCCACCATCTCCTCAGAAATGCAGACGGCAGGTCATTTTAGTATCAGTTGTATGCCAGAAAAAATACAAATAAAATTGTCTTCAGTCAAGAGTTAAACATTACTAGTGACTTGCCATCAGTAATGGGGTGTTTAGCACTGTTAGAAAATTAAAATTTAATATTTAACTATTTATTCGCAAAAATCAGAAAAATTACAATGGCGCCTATGGGGAAAATTAAACAATTCTTTAAACGGTCATAACTTTGGCTGTGTATAAAATAAAGTCGTAATTTTTGGTTCTAGGACATGGTTTTCAGGGATGGCCAATCTAAGGGTGTTATTCAATTTTACCCCGGACCCTCCCTGGTTGCCATGGCAACAAAATTTGGGACAAAATTGGCTATAACTCGGTCTGTGTAAGAGATATCTGCCAAGATTTTTGTGTCTATAGGGGAGTTTTTAGGGATGGGTCACTGAATGCTGCCAATCGCATTTTTCCCCAACCGATCCCGTTGCCTTGGGAACGAAATTTAGGACAAAATGGGCTATAAGTTGACATATGTACGAGATACCTCCAAGATTCTTGCATTTAACAAAGGGTTTTGAGGGTGGAGCAAATAAATAATTTTAGTCAGTCTACCAACGAAATTTGTAGAATTTTTGCCAAAAATTGGCTAGAAGTCAATTAACTACAAGATGGGCTCAGTCAGACTTTAGTGTGACTCAACTTTGTAGACGTTCGTGGTTGGCCATTTTACGCAACAGTCAAATAACTGCAATAATATGATTAGTTAAATTAGCATTATTGAAGTGTTTTTCGGGCCTATATTAAGCGGGTGATGCGTGCAATATTAGTTCATTTATTTTATGGCCATTTTGTGGATATAAAAGGAATTTTGTCCAATATTGTCAGCAATGCAGGCCAGCGGTGACGTCATGCTGACGTGTGTCGTCTGCTTTGTTTAGTCATGCTGTTATGTAGTAAGTAACAGCTATAAGCGGCTTGGCTACTGTAAAAAATATCTGAGGTGCAATATCTTTGTCACTGATCACCAGTATAAGAAAACAGTATTTTAGTACCTTACCTTACCTTTAGAGTGGACAGGTTGCATTTGTCCAGCGCTGAGGCCATATCAGCTCAGCCCAATGCGCAAAGTATTTTAGTCATAAAACAGCAAATATAAATGTACAAAACATCAGTTTATACAGTTGTTAATGGCAACAATGAAGAACTCGCACATCAAAAACAACAAAAATTACAAAAAGTGATATTATTCTTCTGACTGTAATACTGACCAGTCTCTCCTGGACCATAGTTTCAAATGCTGCTTGTCCGCCCTCCAGACAGTGGCGACACAGCACCACAAACTCATGCACGATATTACGACACAGGTCGTACAGACTGGTTGCAAAACTGGACTCCGCTGCAAGTAACATGAACACGCGCACACATTAGTAACCCGGCCAGTAGCCAATGCAAATGACGAACTCAACTTCAATCTGACAGTCACATCAGACCGTTTTAACAACAAAACACAAATCAAAGTAGACATCAGCCCAGTGCTGACATAATATGCAGCCATCCACCTAGCTATGTGTATTCACCCACTGCACTATCAACCTAATCTTAACCAAAACACTTAACTTTTTGAACTGAAAACTGGCACACCGGTTACTTCTGCCATGGGGAATGTACACAACAATTTGGATTTTTCTACGTCATTTTGTTTTTCAGTAAAAAGCCCATACAAGACAGAAAGATGGATGGATAGATAAAACCTGTACAATACAGATTGTTAGCATGGCCTCATAATACAAGAAATTCGAGCTAATGCACACGAGACGCGCAAAAGCCTATAGCAGTTCCGGTTCAGTAGTTTAGCTGAAAATTGGGGTGTTCACGCTAAGTTAATATACAAATACCAAATTCTCTATCTGGATCGCATAACGATAGTTC
>Ga0056128_1012976_pt1 | contig 10129 bp, 4 predicted proteins | sample WorMetLIZISLAND2_FD_71113 | JGI IMG/M metagenome (GOLD analysis project Ga0056128, IMG submission 71113) | Marine gutless worms symbiont microbial communities from Max Planck institute for Marine Microbiology, Germany - Olavius geniculatus... ... | reverse complement strand
CTCATCGCAAAGGACCAATGGCCACCAAATTCACCCGACCTCAACCCACTTGACTACCATGTGTGGGGCGCAATGCTTCAGGCATTTCACTCGTTCATAAAATGTCAATTATTTTTGTTTTAAACCTGTTGTCTATCGTCAGTTAGTAAAACTCGTGATGGATGTGTTGTGAAATGTAAAACTTCGGTGGGTGGTCGCGCTTAATACGGCATAACTTTGTCAAAGTTGGAGATAATTGAATAAAATTTTGCAGGTTAGCGTATATCTGAATGGATAATAGGCATGTAAAATTTTGTTTAAAAATTCTCAGCCGTTTCGGATAAATTATCAGAAAACCTCAAGGGGGTAAAATTTTTTGGCGCACCTTGTAGGCCTAGCGTGTGTAAGACTGTAGCAACTGATATTGAAAATATGAAATAAATCCACCGTTTTAATAGGTTTAAATCGTAAACTTTCTGCCAGCTTCGCCTCGATATCATCCGAACTTGTCTTCGGTGCACGTATAGCATGTATAATATATACACGGTGCAAATTCAACTTCATGAGTTGCTGCGGTAACTGGAACTTTCGTACCCAACGTCAAAATTATCACGGAACTTTCGTTCCCTAACATTGTGATCATTTTAGGCCTATACTGTATACGATTTTTTGACGCGCTACAGCTAGATGCTGTAGCTTGTAGACGTCTATGTGGTACCATTGTCGTCTGTCTGTCGTTCATCCGTCTGTCTGTAACGGATGTATTGTGCCGAAGTGTTTGGTCATAAGGGGAAACATTTTGTTCAAGCAATTAGCCTTGTGTCGAGGTTTTCCGCGTACAAAATTTAAGTAATGCAGTATAAAGGGAACATTTTCAAATTTGGGATTGAATGGCCACGGGGTAAGAAGAATGTGCGTTTTTCAACAAAAAGTTAGCCATATCTCGGAAACGGTGAGAAATAGGGCCAAGGTTACTACTAAATACTAGCAACATACGCTCTTTCAGATGAGATTTTAAAAAAATCATCGACCTTGGATAACCTCAAAGGTCAGTAAGGGGCCTACTGCTACAGTAACTGTAGGCCTATATGCTGTAGACGCGCTACAGCCTATACAGTTGAACTGTAGCCTAGCGCGTCTTTCCTAGCGACAGCTTGGCTTCTTTGTTATTATTATATTCTGTTGAAACTCTAGCTACAAGGTGGGTTAAAAATGGCACCATTTTTGTATATCTCATAATTTCGCCACATATTAACCGATTTTCAAAACTCTTTCACTGCCAGAATTAAATTAAGAGACAATTTGGAATAAAGCTCTCACTATAGATCCCACCACACCCTAAGTGTGTAGCTACACTACCTTATGAAATGTCAGTGTCTTAAGATATATACCTAACAATTAAAAACAAGACGACTTTTGTAACAACACATCTTTAAAAAATTAACAACAGAAACAATGCGCTTGTTGTCTCAGTTATTGTCTAAAAGTCACATTTTTACCGTTTTCACATGAAATTTTCAATGTGTCCGCCTTGCTGCTGGACGACGCATCGAAGCCGGCGACGCCACTGACTAATGGCGCGGTCAACCAAACGGGCCCTGCGGCACTTTGCCCCACTCAGCGACAATGGCTTTCTTTAGCTGGTTGACTGTCGTGAATCGTCAACATTAATAGGTCATCTGTTCAAGCTCATCCCGAACAGCATAATCAACTGGATTTAAGTTTGGGTTGTTTGGGGGCCACATATCAGGCTCGATCAACTTTGATCACGCAACCGGTCAGTGGCGTCGCCGGCTTGAGTGCGTCATCTGACATTTTACGAGGTAGTGTAGCGACACACTTGAGGTGTGGTGGGATCTGTAGTGAGAGTTTTATTACAAATTTTCTCCTGATTCTGACAATGAATAAGTTTTGAAAATCGGTTAATATTTGGTGAAGTTATGAAGCGTACAATAAATGGTGCCATTTTTGGCCCACCCTGTATATAGCGAACAACACAAATTTGAAAAAAAATTGGCTTAGAGGTCTGCTTTGTAAGGGCCCCGGGATAATGGTTTCCTGAACCCCGCTGTGGCTGTCGACGGCCCGGTTTTACTGATATTTTGCACTCTTTGCTGTACTTTGCGTTACTGTTAAATTACTACTTTGTATATTACTATCAGGGCTAGAAAATTGGTTCAAAAACCAAGTTTTTAAGCTTTTTTCCGTGAACCTGAAACGTCAAAAAATTTTAGGTTTTACAAGTTATTTTATTTGTTGTGAAATATATTGCATATTATCATATTTTATTTCATTTTTAAATCGTGATATTTGATCACATCATTTTGCTACAATTATTGTGCACGGTGTTCATTAGACACCAAACCAGAAAAATCTAAAAGAAAACCTAAGAAAGTTTTTGAAAAAGTAAAAATTGAAAACCTGAAAATTTTTCTTTTAAAACCTAGGTTTTTTTCTGTTCTGGTTACTATACGTTGTTTCTGTCGTCATGGCTGACTGCAGCAGCAGACGTTGCAGCCTCCGCAACTCGTCGTCGCAGCCGCAGTCAGAGCCACAGATAGCACACGACTGACTATACAGAGCGCGTTGAGCACTCCACGGCGTCCGTCGTCAGTCACTTAGTCTCAGCTGCTCAGTCGCCGTATACCGCACCGTGCGTACGTGCGTACGTTGATGTACGCGTATTATATGCATCCCGATGTTCACTGCTGTCTCTGACAATAACGTCTTCAACATATACGCGGCACTCGCTGCGCCATGATGAAATCCGTACATTGACAGCAGCTAGTGAACAGCGTGTTCGCAATATCTTTATTCGGATCTCAGCATTCGGTAAGTGCATGCTTTAAGTTTTAGCTTTTAGGTTTTTAAGATTTTTCTTTCATATTATTTCGGCCTATGAGACCGTAGGTCTAATTATTGTATTTAAGCTAACTAGGCTATATTATCGTTTTGTCAATCATTTGCGTGAATTTATACCTGATTGGGAGCAAACCCTTGTAGCCTATAAACCTGTTTTTTTTATCTCGTTCTTGATGAATTTTTATGCTATTATTGTTGCTCGTATTAAATGCAATAAAATTGATGACGACGATGATGATCGCTAATTGCTGCTGTTCGTTACAGTTGAAAACGCGCTATGAGAAAATTCATTGTGACTGAGTGTATTAATATCGTCTACTAGAACGATCGCATAACGCGTCTTGTCTGTTCGACCGTCTGTCTCATCTCGGTTCAGATGTTTGAGCAGGACTTGGGAGGGAGAACGCGGCTTGTATCCGCTACGAAAACTAGTTTATGAGGCTCGTTTCGTCACAAAACGTTCGTTTTCATTGTTTGTTTTATTTTAAATATTAAACTTATTTATTCGCGTTAATTTTTTCGTCATAGAACCCAAGTTAACGACAATAACGGATCGCAACTGTCAGAGGCAGAAATGTAGTCAATGCGTCGTATGTGCTTCCACGCTTTCTCAGACTATCGCGTCAAAATACTGGCCAGTCATTTTCAGTTAATCAAGATCGGACGGCATGGTAATGTAACGTACGTTATGGTGTTGGATTTAGGATCGATAAGCCGTGGGTTCAACTCCCGGTCGAGTCGCTGTCAAGTGATTACTATACATGGATTGTTGACTGTCTTCGGACAGGTGAGCCATCTCTGCATGTAACCAACACCAAGGTCAACTCAGTCTTTTATCCTTCCGGGATGGGAAAATCGAGTACCGCCGGCCTGTCTGGCTGGGGTTAAGGCGGGCACGTTTATTTGTGTCGGATGGCAGGTAACAGTATGTGATCCTGTATGGCAAGTGACGCTTTGTAACTCTGAGACGGGTTTCCAACGAAGAGCTGTACTGTTTTTAATCAATCAGTCAACCAGTCAAGTCGGTCAGTTAGTCAATAAATGTATCGTTTCTTGAATTTGCATTTTCAATCTACACTGTGAGGCATAAAAACACACAAAAAATTTATTGATCATAACATAAAGGTGATTTATCGGATTTTAATAATTTTTAGTACAGCTATTTTAGACGCAACTTGCCATCAAACGGTTATTCAACTTTCCACCTTACCCATCATATGTTTCTGCACTACCTGGGGAAAGTAAAACACATGAAATCAGCGTTAAAATGAACAAAAAACGCCGAAAACCATCCGTAACATTACTGATAGGAACTTGGAGAAGGACAACATTTGTTTATAGTTTTTGGTACATATAAACATTTCTGACATAACTGCCCATCAACTGGCCGTTCAAATTTCCAGCTCACTTAACGTCTGTTGCTGCATTACCTGGGGAAACAGAACAGATGCAGCATGGGTTAAAAGAAGAAAAACATCCGTGAATTCAATCATTGCAGATACGTTACAGCTCTGATCACAGTACATTCGATAGTATTTGCAGTGTTATGCAGCAGAAAGTTTATGGGACGCTGTTTAGAAATATCAGTGAACTCAAAAAGCGACTGGTTGAAGTCTAAAGCAAAACAGTATCAACACTGCTATCGAAGAATGGAGAACGCATCTCCCTGTCTGTGTTTGCACAAATGGCCAATATTTTGAATAGTTACTGTCAGCAGTTGCACAAATAAAAAATTCGATAAACTCTCAACCAAAGTGCTAGAAATTTGGGGAAAACGTGCCAAATGTGCATTATTTTAATCAAATAATGATAATGCATTGAATAAAAATGTAATATTTTGCTTGTTTTGTTTTCTCCAGGTAGTGCAAAAGCAGATGTTGGGTGAGGTGGGAAACTGAACTGCCATTTGATGGCCAGTTGTGTTATGAATATGTGTACCAAAACGTATTAATATCGGATGACCCTTCTTTAAGTTATGGTTAAAAAAGTTGTGCGTGTTTTTATGCCTCACAGTTTATTGCGTCAAAATCATCGGCACGGCATCGCGCAGCGTTTCCACGCTACAGCTCGGCTTTCTGGCTTCAAGAAGCGACAGGACGTTGCGTAATGGTGAATGGTAATAATTAATTTCTGCAGTGCACTGCTGCGGCTTGCGTGGCACTTGTTATAACTTATGACGTGCGAGCCGGGTCAAACTGCCGGGTGGTCCGTAATTGCGTTGTGAAGGCCTGCACGTGTCGCTGGAAACAGTCGTTCGCTTGCCGGACTGACTTTTGGCCGCGAAGTCATACGCAGCTTGCATGTTTTATTAACGAACCCAATCTGCGTTCGGTCGGGCGTCGATCAGCTGACCACTAACGGACGTCCAGGAATCTCGTGTTATAGAAGCGTGCACGTTTAAATGGAAACAAACGTCGTCCGACAATTTTATATCGTAGGCCTACGCATTTTTGATCTACTTTTGTCGCATAACTTTTACTGCAGAGTCTGGGGTGTTATAACTACCCATAATCGCACTCCGCTCGAGCGCGACGACCGAAACGCGGATCGGATCTGTGTACAGCATGTACTCGTTTTCAGGCAGAATTCACCTTCGATCACTGTCATGTAATAAACACGGTCTACACTGTATTATACCTCGTTACACTTAACAAAACATGGCAGTTGATTAAATATTCTTTGCTAGTCGTGATGTAACGCTGACATTATAATGTGTCACGGGTACAAACAGGCTAATCCCAATTGGTGCTGTCAGTTCAGTTGATACTCTGCTTCAATGGTGAACTCAGTCTTGTTCGCTGGCGTCAAATATTTGAAGTTTTACAGTTGCCGCCAAAAAAATGTGCAAAGCGATCGAATTTACGTGTCTGTGGGGATAGTTGGTCTTTCACGTGTTCGAGCAAGACAGTGCACTAGCACACCGAGCTTGCAAGATGTTGAGTTTCTGGATCATATGTTTCCGTGTTGCTTAGTGCTGGCACGAGAAGCATTTTTCATTAGCGAATCAGATTAAGTTCACCGTCAAATCAGTGTAGCAACTAACAGCACAAGTTGAGACTAGCAAGTTTGTACCTGTGACACATTATGACGTCAGCGTTACATTACGAATAGCAAAGAATATTTAATCGACTGCCATATTTTGTTCAAATATTTCGAATTAGTATTTCTTCAGCTGCAACCGTTAAAAATTTCATATACATTGCTCATAATTTGAGTAAATTATGAAAAAACAAAAAGGGGTCCTTTTACGAAACACCGTGTATGAATATAGCAAGCTACGAACTTTTTTCCCGGTTTACATATATTACGTGCTATTCGTGTGCGCTCAATTGCGTTTTGACAAGTTGCAATAAACGATGATGATGATGATGATGACGTTAAGGAGCGTAAAAAGCAACAGATCTAAACTAAAGTAAAATGAGACGAAACAAAATGAAACGAACTTAAATGAAAGTCACAGCAGACATGCAGCCTCGTCTTTCATTAAAGTTCATCTCATTTAAGTCATTTCGTCTTCAAACGTTGAGAAAGATGAAACGTTTGGCGCATTTCGACAGTTTCGTGGAATGGTAGCAGTGAGCACGCGACTCCATTCATTCATATTTCACGCCTGCACCGACAACCTACGATTGTGTGACGTTCTCTGTCCCTCGTTATGCGGTCTCTAATGGCGAAAGAATGGAGAAAGCAGAAATATAAATCGTGATTTGTCGAATACCGTAACTAGTAGGCTTAAGCATCAATCGTAGTACATTTAAGCTTAGTAAAAGACAGCTGGATTTGGTTGTTATATACAGGGAGGTTAAGGTGTGAGTGGTATCGGGGTAAGCTACTCCGGGCCCAACGACGTTTGGAGGCCCAGCTGTCGCTCAAAATATAAAGTACACCAGAATGCACTATTTGTGAAAAGAAAATTCCAATTTTTTTTCATAGAGGGGTCCCGTAAAATGTGTGGAAGGCTCCGAGAAAATGTTTTTCCGGGCCCCGCTGTGGCTCTCAACGGGCCTGATTTTATATCAATAAATCGTTTAATGAAACAATAAATGAAAAAAAAACAGTACCGGGTATGCAATTTATAATACCCCGTTTTCACGAGAAAGCAAACATGAAGGAAACATGAAGCAAACTTAGAGCACACGTCATGCACGTGTACATTGAATGTGTTTGCTTCATGTTTGCTTCATGTTTGCTTCATGTATGCTTCCTCGTGTAAATGGGGTATAAGTGGGACATTGGGGCTGATACAGCACTAAAGAATGCACTAAAATACCCTCCTACCCTTAGTGCCGCACCCCATGTACGTAGAACGTAACACTGCAGGTATAAAAGAAGTGCATATGAATCGTCATAATACCCGTCGCATGTACCCGGTACGCATGCTGTGTTCAGCCAATTTACCAGCGAGCGACGGACGTGGACGTCGGGACTTAATGGGTTGATTTACGAACTAGCAGAACTCGCGCCAACCAACTGACACCAACCGGCAGGCAGTTCGATATCTCTCTGCGGCTTCGGGGCAGAATTATGACGCTCCGCAGAGAAGAACCATGAAAACACCGCCCGTCATTTCTATTCTTACGCCCGAATTTCGCACGTCGTCTGCTATTGATAGTATTAAATACTGCGACGCCGATCGAACCTCTTGTCATTGGTTTAAACTTTATTCTATTTTATCAAGGTTTATCTTATTGTAAACCGTCGCGATTTGTCAACTGTTATCTCGGATGAATATACAACATACATAGGCATACAGTTTAACATAGACAGTGAATCGTAAATACTATATACTTGAAAAGGCTGAGATACTGTTTTACACAGTACGCATAAAAATACGTGATAATGAACACTTTCTGACTACTTCGAACCGGATCGAAATGTCGTGTAGGCCATTGGCCTATTAGTGCCTCTTTTTAGGTTAAATTAAGAGTATTTTTAAAACGTTATTACAACATGTTAACGTTGGCGTTGTTGCGATGGTTAACCTGGTTTAACATGCATTGTCACATTTTTCACTGCTGCATTTCGAAGTGAACTGTACCCCGTTTACACGATTAAGCTGGCTCGACGAGCTGCTATATGTTAGCTGGACGAGCCAACTCGATGTTTGCTCGATGTTTGCTCGATCGTGTAAACGGGGTATTACCCAGTTGTCTCAGATCTGTTACCTTATCAACAGAAGCAGATCATTTTGAGTTTGAATGCGACATCACAGAAATTACTAGAACAGGCATACGAGATAGACAGTTTGATGGACAGACAGACGGACAAACGGAGAGACAGGACTCTTAATACGGCTTATGAGACGGTCGCGCAAAAGATGTGACATTTGACAGGCACACTCTTGAAGGCTTTCGTATTGAAAGTGAACGTGTGTTGCGATAATGTCCTTTGATAGACAGAAAAGAATGGTAAAGCCGTTGTTGTTGCTAATGCTGCTGCTGCAGCTTAGCCGATATCGTAACGTACTCGTACGTACACATTCTTTTGACGTTGTCACACTAGTTAATGCGTTTTTTGACGCGCTACAGCTATATGCTGTAGGCGTCTATGGCACAAAGTGTCGTCTGTCGTCTGTCCGTCGTCGTCCGTAGCGGATGTATTGTGGCTAAAGGTAAGGCGCAGGTGGTCGGCAATGATACCATCGGATAAGGCGCTTATAATAAACCCCATAATTTACAAGCACGAAAATATGAAGTCATCATAACGTCACCGGTAGCAAAAAATGTCTAACTTTTTCACCAGTGGAATACTTGATTTTTTTCAATATTCCCTGAATTTTTTTGTGGAAATCTGCATATTTCCAAGGAAATATAAAAAAACGTGGGTGGATGTTTTTATCTGAACACAGTGTAGCAAGTATGTTTTTATCTGCTTTTCGCTCTTCCATTAAACATAAAAATAATTGACCTTGGATGACCTTGAAAGTCAGTACTGCAACAGCAACTGTATAGACTGTAACGCGTCTTCCTTAGCGACAGCTGGGCTTTCTTGTAAAATGTCGGCAGAAGGTCGAGAGTGCCTAAGACCAATAGCAGGTCGTCAGATGGTACGTATAACTGTTTTCCCGTTGCCAAGGTAAGCTGGCGCGGTGATAGACAATGCAGCTTCAGCGTCGCTCGCTGCACGTAATTCCCGGCTTGTGTGTCACGCGCCTCAGTAATTCACCACCAATCAGCAGGAGCTTTTTGAGTTCGCACGTCTATTATGTGTTGACGCCGCTTATGCGCTGCATGGGGGAATTAGACGTTCGACTGCAGTGCAGACTGCAGAGTCAGTGTTAATATACGGGAAACGTTTAGCGCGAGCGCCTGTCGTGTCGAATAGAACTTTACGGTGCATTGTGAAATGGCGAAATGGCGTCGTGGTGGTTTTTATAGGTTTGTCTTATTCATTATTCACGAGAATAGAATCGCAGAGAACATGAAGAAAATAAAAACAAAAATAAAATATTGGGGCAGGGCACAACGTGAGGCCGCCCGGCCCCGGTACCATTAGTCGGATGTCTTGGTCCACGGCTGCTGATTCGTCATACCGTCGATTACCACACAAAATGAGATAAAATGCCTCACTCCATAATCCTTCAACGGATCTCGCTGAAATTTGGCCCAAATTCCTTCCAAGTAAGGATTGTTCTCCTCTAATTTTGGTCTTGGTGTGGTGTCCGGTTTTGGAGGAGAAGTAGACAGTAAAAAAGAAGAAACAAAGCGAAAACGTAAGACCTCCCGTTACTGTGTACAGGTACGGGCGGCTTAATAACCACACAAATAAACACTCAGCGCAGGCATACAACGACAGGACGCGAATACCGATCCATGCACAAATTAACCGTCTATTATTTTTCTTTGCATGCGTTTCTGTCGCCAGAATTTAGACATTTTCTACCCGTTTATGTTGACTGTTATTGGCGAGTCCTACCCATGACAAGAAAGCGAAAGAAAGGAAGGAGAAAAGAAGACGAGGAAAGGCCGAGGGAGGAAAAGGGGAGTGGAGGAAAGGATGACTCTGATGCGCAGTTAAAACAAAGCCCCTACATGTTTTTTTCGAAAAGTAAATATGCATGGTACGTGACGATAATGTTGTAATGATGACGTGATGATGATGTTTTTTACGATCGATGGCGGGCGGCTAGTGTATATATTTAACGCACGAGTTAATAAATCGTTCCGATGGATCGGCGAAAGGTGACACAGTGTCTCACCTCACATACGGTGCGCCGCATTTTGGCACGCTCTCTGCGGACGCATCAATGTCTTGGGGTGGCAGGGGAAGGGGTCGAAGAGCCGGGTGG
>Ga0056128_1012975_pt1 | contig 10131 bp, 7 predicted proteins | sample WorMetLIZISLAND2_FD_71113 | JGI IMG/M metagenome (GOLD analysis project Ga0056128, IMG submission 71113) | Marine gutless worms symbiont microbial communities from Max Planck institute for Marine Microbiology, Germany - Olavius geniculatus... ... | reverse complement strand
GTGCTGCGCTATTGCAAACGAAGAAATTTCAGAACAACGAATATTTACTACACTAAGTCAAGACTCAAGACAGTCAATGTCAACTACTTAGTGCTGAAGTGGCAAACAGCAACATCCGTAGAAATACAAAAGCTGCTGGTAACATTCTGAAATTGTCATAAATTAAACTAAAAGCGCTAAAATTCATGAAAAATCACGGATTTCACGGAAATCAGCGTTTTTCACGGAAGAAGGCCAATTTCACGGAAAATGTCATGGCCGTGAAATCGTGAATTAAGTTGATCCCTACACATTATATATGCGAGTTTAAATGTCTAATTTAAATCTACAGAAATTGCGCAAGTGAGTTTGACCGTGGCCATGGGCCTTTAAGTTAGAGTTTAAATACAGCAGTTAAATATTCTTTGTTTTTGCCGTTGGCAAGTGAACTATTGAAAAACAGTATTACCTTCAAGGTACCTTGGTCCATAAAAACATGCCACTATTATTTTTTGATAGCTCCGTGAAACATTGGCCAATTTGAATAATTTTTGGCATGAGACATTAAGAAGAAACTTGACGCAAAGGTCTGTAGTTTTGGCCACCTCACCTTAATGTTATCGCTACACTACCGTGTGAAATGCAGAAGTCGCAGTTTGGCCATTGACAACAATGAATTCCTATCGGGTAGCATATGCGTCGGCTCAGAAATTATTAACTGAATAACGACAAATGCAATTGACAATGATTATCACTCAAATAGTGGCACGTCACATCACATCATCTTTATTTTAGCATGTGCTCAAAATGTCCTCTTGCAGCACAAACGTAAGTGGTAGACGTTGGCACCATTTGCCAACAACACGATCAGTAACTGCATGACTCAAGCGGCCCATTCGCCGTTAATGTATCATTTCAGTTTGTAGACTTACAATTTTAAAATAAAGACAAAGCAACAGATTTTTAATGATTTTGTGGTCTCAGTAATTTTCTGAGCTGACGCATGCACTACCCTGTATGAATTCATTGTTGTCAATGGTCAAACTATAACTTCTGCATTTCACAAGGTAGAAGCAACAACCTTAGGGCGAGGTGGCCAAAACTAAAAACATTTGCATCAAGTTTCCTTCTAATGCCACATGCCAAAAATTATAAAAATCAACCAATGTTTCACGGAGCTATTAAAGAAATAAAAGTGGTACATTTTTATGAACTGCAGTGTCAAGGGTAATACTGTTTCTGCATAGTTCAATTGCCAGCGGGAATAACAAAAAATATTTAACTGCTGTATTCAAATAATGACTTTAGTCACGTAAAGAATTTCTTTCGAAACATTTTGCTGAAAACCACATGACTCTATGACGTACGGTTGCAAAATTATGGTGTCATTAACTTTGTGCCATTTTTTTGGACCACCCTGTATTTTACTCACTATTGGGATGCCATATTTCAGTGACAAATTTCATTTTTGGAGGCTTCACCGGATAGTCCTTTGAAAATGTCAAATGTGCTTTGAAGAAACCACCTTCACTGCAGGTACATGCAACATAACATTGTCTAACATACAACAGCAGGTTGCAGTGATGTTACTTAGATATAACTGCATGAGAAAATAATGAAAAATGAAATAGGTATGCCGAAAATAATCAGAACACTGAACACAACAAGTTTTGTACAAGTCATGTTTTAATATCCTGGAAAAGTGACATGTTACCTCTACTAAATAAGCCTAAACACTACAATAATGACAATAATGCACTATATATAAAAAGTTTTACTCATTTAACTGCAAATAAAGACACAAGCATTTAACAGCAAAGCAACATAAAAAGTTAAGCAAGTACTGTAAACTGAGGTTGAAAAATTTCAATTTTTGGCTTTCAAATCAGTAGACTGCATAACATATGGCAATATGATCATTGGAATTAACTTACAAGTATGTGTCGGGAGGACCAATAACCAAAACTTCCCATCGATAAATGTCGTTATCATCAATTAAACCAGCGGAAAAACCTTCGACAGGATTCTTGTTCAGTTCTGTGTGCAAACACATGAGATACGAAATAAACTTCAAAACAGAAATACAACTGAGATCAACATTTCATCACGGACAGCAAATTTTACATTTTTAAATACTTTGGGTTATTTGGTTAACATAAGTCTGGAAGCCAGCAATGGTAAGGTGGAGTTGACTAGTTAGTATGCTCAGTAAACTCATAAAGGTTTTTCTGATATTTGTTAGTTTGGAATTAGTGAACCCAGTCACAATCTCCACTGCAGAACTGGTGGCAGTGAATGCAACAATAGTACCATACATTCGCATAACTGTTCCTAGTAGAACTAGCCTAATTATTAGCTGCACTCCCCGAACTATTTTAGTAATTTCTGGTTCTTTCGACTCAGTTCATCGAACTGACCGTAACACTGAACCTTTGTCATTTTCACGTGGCAAAGTTGGGCATACAGCGTGGGGTCATCAACAAGGCATGCATCTGTTATAAGTTTGGCTAATGCGCCCTTCAGCAAGTTCAGCTTGGTAGCATTAAATACCAAAAACAACTGAAAACGTAGAGAAAACTACTGAAAACTTCGATTGTTTTCGGTTAGAATTCAGTTAAGAGTTGTTGGTATTTAGGTTCATGGAAAACTACTGAAATATGATTTGAGTCCGCTATTCTGAAAGTCCACTATTGCCACTAACCCTAACCTTAGCACTGTGGCGAGTATCTGCACAGTAGACTTTGGGAATAGCAGACCTTCGGAATAGCGGGCGGTACCCGAAATACTACCAAAAACAACCAAAGATAGTTTTCAGTATTTACTAGCACCCCTTCAGCTTAGTTTCTTGCGTTTATCAGTGAAAGGGGTAAATTGTCTATTGTGTGAGGCAAGCACACTTGGGTTTCTCCTGCTCATTGATTTTCCTTATACACGTATTTTTGTTTAACTTTTAGTTTTCATCTCATCTATAGTCCAGTGGATCAAGCTGGTTCAGCTAATTAAGTGTACAAAATTAACTGTGGGACATTCCTGCAAGAGTCCATCGCTTTGTATTGTGTCCTAATCAGACCACTGAAATTAGGTGTATAAAAAGTCGGACCGGCGAGTTGTCTTCGTAACAACAGCGCTCCTTGTTGCACGGCCATTGTTAACAAATTGTCAAATTTTCCTAATAATAGGCATTTAATAAAAAGCAACTTCCATAACAAAAAGTCTTTTGTCTGCAACGCAAATCCAACATAACACGACAACAATCGACTGTTTCAGCCACAGACTGTTTCAGCTAGTTGACATAGGTCACCGCGCATGCTCAGTGCACAGTGCTCTAGCATTAGTGATGTAACAATAGCAATTTTTTGGTATTCGTTCTAGTTTTTGGACGTAAGCTAAATTAATTTTCTAATCGGTTTTTATTTGTTATCTGTCCCATTGCTATAGCATAGCATGGGACAGATTATAAAATCACTTGCGTCTGTCTGTCATTCTGTCAGTCTGTCTGTTAACACTCCTACGGCCGCAATTTTGATTCGATTTTGATGAAATTTTGCACAGTGATTCGGGGCCCGAAAAGTAAGATCGAGTTTGTTTGGAATAAAAATCTGATAACTCCTTTAGAAATTTGCATTGCGCTTATGGGGATTTCAAAGGGGTATAACGCAGTCCCTGTAAAAGATAATTGCGCGCTGTTTACCTACCCTTCTATTTTCGGGGTCGGGGCTAACGTCGGGGTCTAACAGTGTAATTTAAATTTACCCCTCAACAACCCCTGTTGTCATAGCAACCATTCAAAAGTTGCAAAATTCTGCATTACAGCCAATGGAGATTTCAAAGCGGCATAACTTGGTCCCCGTAAAAGATAACTGGGCGCTATTTGCACCTACCCCCGTATTTTCTGGCCCGGGTTATCCGATGGTGTCATTTAAATTTTTCTCCTGTCGACTCCTGTTGCCATGGCAATGAATTTTGGGACAAATTAACTACAACCTGCCCCCCTGAAACATATATTGTTAGCTGTTTTTATCTATCCCCCTATTTTCGGGCTCGCGCAATCCGATGGTGACATGGTGTCATTTGAATTTTTTTCCTGACGACCCCTGTTGCCATGGCAACGGATTTTGGGACAAAAATTGACTATAATTCGGCTCCCGTGAAAAATAATTGCGCGCTGTTTTCACCTACACCTTTATTTTTGGGCCCGGGCTATCTGATGGTGTCATTAAAATTTTTCACCTGCCGACCCCTGCTGCCATGGCAACGAATTTTGGGACAAAATTGACTACAACTCGGCCCCAGTGAAAGATAATATTACGCCCTGTTTGCACCTACCCCCTTTATACGCAGCTGCTATGCTATATAGCGTGGCAATGAGACAGATACCTAGCTCGTTCCACCGAACGTATATCTAGTTGTAAATAAAACTCCACATTGCTATAATTTTTTTTAAAAATATTATTTAATATTGTAACATAGGCGCATTTTGTTTACATAAAAGTAGTGACATTTATAAGAAATACTCTTCAACTTATATGTTAAGCAGTTTAACAGATCAACATTACTACTAATATATTAACAAATTTAGCATTATAGATGTTATAAAAAATTAAAAATATGTACATAAATAAGATTAGCTATGTTATAACAGAAACATCAAGAAACGTCATCGCTGCAAACTGCAAAGGTTACATTACTAATATTTTCCGAGCTAAAGACCTTGTATAAACTCATAAATGCAATGTTTTATTATAATTTGATCATTCGTCACACATATAGCTTTCCTGTAGTGTTATTCTTTCTTGCTGAGCCTGATCGTCGAGTCTGCTGTTCTGAATTTGTAATTTCGAACCTCACTACCGGCAAGTGCGAGTTTATGCATAAACATGAAACCTACACCTCGCACGCCTTCGTGGGAAGGAAACTTGAACTGTGTTGGTGGGCCGTCGCTCATGACGCTATTTGTGAAAACCTGTGCAACTTCTCGTATTATAAATAATCGACAGCAAAGCGTCTGTCAGTGATCTGTTTCGATAAACAGCAGTAATAATTACGACGAAGTAAAAGTGCTGTCAGCAACGACGGCAAGATTGTGATTGGCATCTCGTCTTTGCAGCATGCGCTGCCACAGTTCCTTGTAATAGCGCCTGCTTTAAATGGACTGCAATGCTGTCGGTTCTGTCGAAGTTCTTGCCGCGTACGTTCAGCAGGAAGTCAGACAAACAGCGGCAGACGAACTCCGAGGACGGATCGGTGCTGTCTGGCGGTGCTTCATCCACGGCAGGGCCATTTACTTGCCGTGTTATACTGCTGGATGACACTGAACTCGATTCAAACGTTAAAGTAAGTTGAAACTTGGACCTGGATAGACTTTCCTTCTTTCTTCTGAGTATGGTCTAAATTCAACAAGTTGAACGTGTGCTGGATCATTCACCCTATGGACAGTGACGTATGTACAGGGCTTCAAACTTTAAACTCGATTGAACATAATCTTATCTGGTCATCATAAATTTTATCAACGGGTCAGTATTGTGTCTGTCTGTTTTTTTTGCTACAGGAGTTTCTTTTTCTGAAATGAGATTTTTGTGAAGTTTATATCATTAATTTTTTTACTGTGATTAGGCTGCTCAGAAAGGTAGTTATTAGCACGGTAGTTCCCGGCAGTCTCATGTTTTACTGCTATTTATTAGTTCGCCTGGCTAGGAATGGTAGTTCTGCCAGTAGAATTCTGTTTTGGTGCTGTTTTTATTAGCCTGCCCGGAAACGATCATCGGAGATCAATAACAATTCTCCCCACTAGCAGTGTTGCGTGTTCTCCACCTTTTTCCTCCTTTCCTCTCTTTTTCTTTAACAACACTTTTGATGCATTAGAGACAACAGTCAACATTTTGATCCATGTCAAAAGTATTTCAATGTTTCTTTAACAATATAAGAGCAAATTGTCTTCATTCACATTTTTTGTTTGTTTTGCAGGTATAGGCCAAAGCATCAGACATCCATGTGAAAGTGATTTCAAGGCTTCAACATTCCTCGAGCGGAGCGAGTGAAAAAAATTTGGACCGTAGATTTTATCATCCTCCAACATTTTTTTATACGCAATATGCGTCATTCGCTTTAGGTTTAAATGCCCCTGCTCTTCTTTATCTTTTTCCGTCCTTTTTCCTTGCTGTTTTTTCTCCTGTTTTGCTCCTTTCCTTTTTGCTCTTTTTTCGTCCCTTTTCTTAAAATCCAGAGATCTGAGGAAAGTTGCGTGAAGCTGTCCAAACAGGGTTGGGAACCAGCATGGCATTTTGTGCATTTAAAGCTCTGAATTTATGACTAATGAAAACAATTTCTGTTGTTCTTGTACAAAATGGTGTATAATAGACAGACAAATGAAATGAGTGAGATAAAACTTCAGCGGGTGGAGAAGCGTGAGTTAACTGCAAATGCGTGAGATGCGTGAGACTTGGCAGGGCTGAGTTTTTATACTAGATGAGCCGATAGCAGCAAAATAATGTCTTTTTAGGGGATGCCTTTCTTTGACGCCCGCGTTCGATGGGAACCTCCTCACCCAAAGCCATGAAATTTCGTCACAAAAAACTATAGTCCTTCTGGCAATCTACATTAAAATTTCATGATCCTAGCTTGCATGGTGTTTGGCTTTTTCACCCCTTTGCCGTTTCGCCCCCTGGCTGATTCGCCCGCTCGCCTTGGAAGATTTGCCTCCTGGCTCGTTTGCCTCCTTTTTGAGCGGGTACTCCTCTTTCACGTTTTCATTCAAGGAAAACTCTCTCACCTGGGGGCTCGAAATTTCGTCACAGAAAACTAGAGCCTAGGAGCAACGTACAATGAAGATTTCATGATCTTAGCTTGCACCATTTTGATAGGGCTGCATAGTGTGACGGACTGACAGATACATAGGCCATGGCTAAGACGCGTGAAGCATTCTGATGTCGCACGTAAAAACTGAACTGTTTGATAATGAACACTCAGCTTTGTCTCCACATGCCATTATGTGTCTCTGATTCTTTTGCAACATTTAGTGTTTGTTTTGTATTTGGATTGATTGATTGATTGACAGCGATTGACGGTGACATGCAAACTTGCTCTGGTAGTGCTAGTTGCCTGGTTCAGTATTAAATTCTGTCTATTACTCCATATTGCTAACCTAGCCGTGGGCGTCAACAGTCAATCAGTTCTGATTACTATAGGGAAGTGACCCGTGCTTTTTAGTGATGAGTCGCGGTTGTACAAGACAGATGTTGCATTTCATGATTGGTTCTAGTTGAGTGGATATGGTCCGCCGCCAACAAAGCCGTCTCCAGCAGGCATTATAGTGCCGTGAGCGGCGATGACTTTGCCTGGCTTTGCTTGAGGTGTCGTACCTACTTTGGCCTACTGTAGGTATTGGTCAGTATTGGTCGTAGGGGACACCGTGTGATACAACGAGGGAGCCTAGTTGAGGTTTATCGTAAAGATTGTTTGCATTACGTTTCAGTGGTATATAATAGACAGACAAATACTTAATTTTTGCAGGTCTCATCTATTAGCGTCGTCTGAAATAAGCAGCTTTTGCAATTCGTTAATCAGTATTGTGGTGTTACGTAGTATAAAAAGTAAAATAAACCATTACTTTTGACGGAGATACTATTTTTGTAGATTATACACTTCTGTTCTAGTAGTTCACAAAGCAACTTTTAGGAGAATGGCAAATGATTAGTGGGACATCTGAGAGGCATTCTGAAATATGGAGCGGCCCGGACTCCAGAGTTGGTTTTGGGTCATTGGAGCAAGGAGCCCTGGATTTAGCGGGAGGTGAAGCCGACCAGGGCTCCTTGATTGAAGGTGTTTTGTATGAACAATTGTGAGCCCGTGTGGGCGGTGTGAGCAACAAACAGTAGCACACACTGTACACACAGGTGTTGTAGGCCTATAGCCGCCATTGCCAGACATACTTAGTATAGTAGGATACCCGTTATCATTGTGGGCGGGCGGAGGCAGAGCAGTGTCCGGACATTATCCCCCCGGACATAACCCTTTAGATCAAAATCTCCTCTATCAGAAGATAGGTCATAACCTCCTTAAGTCATGTATTGAGCGACGTAACCAAACTGAAGTGATATGATTTAGCTTTTGATGAACTGACCAATGGGCAAGCAGTAATATATTACAGTAGGCACCGTCTAACGGCGTCGTTGGCCCACTTAACTACGCTCACGTACGCGTCAAGTCAACCAATGACCAGTGGGCTCGCTTGCTTGCCATTGGTCAGTTCAGCGTAGTTACGTCGCTCTGTACGCGCCTTTTGGTTACGACCCCCACTCTACAAAAGTGTCATGTTACATGTACTGCATTTTTCAAACATATCAGCCAGTAACCTTTATGAGTAAAGTCGCAGTGCAAAGCAGCCACTGACTAAAATTTCTACAGATATCTGACATCCCATTAATCTTCTTCTGATGTCTCATCGGTGCGTCTCACCTGTGCTTTCTGCTAGCAGCGCAGTCGGTTTTTGAGGAGGGAGGTTTAGGCACATTCTGTCGGGGTCAGTAGAGGGGGTTTGACTTAGGGGGTCATGTCTGTTGCGGGGAGGGGGATTTGGTCCTCGGTTCAGGGAGAGCACTATGACCCATTCCCCCCTGCGGCGCACCTGTAGAGACGTGGAACAAACGACTTTACAAAGGCTGACCGGCTTAGACCCATGACCCGACGACCTTGTCCATCGTGCATTGCTACAGCTCAACGCATAGCTCCGTCGCTTTTCTTTTGAAGATTTGAAATGTTTGCCAGCGACTGTCTTATCTTGCGGGCATTCTGGCAAACGAACCTGAAGTTGCATTAACGTTAACGCATTCCTCTTTTTCTCAACGTCTATACCAGGCGCGTACTATAGACACATGTTCTGTATAAAAAAAAACTGATAAATGTCTTTACTGGAAACGATATATACGTTTTGCTTATTTTTAGACATTGCCGAAGATATTTTTCGATCACCAAGATGAGTGAGATTGAACTTACCTATCCTCTCTCTGGCTGTATGCCAGGGAATATAGATATTTATCCCTGCTGTATGCTCACGTGAAATATAAGTGATTTTTTGTACACTGATTTCGATGTTTCCAATAAGTCGGAATTGAAGATTTGAAGATCGAACAAAAAGCATTTTTATGTGTTTTGTTTTAATGCATTGTTGGCAGTTTATAGCCTAGACATGTAACTTATGAGTCTTGGGGGTGGCGTGTTCGAAATCACCAGTCCCCCGTCATAAAATACACTCATAATATACACGCGTATTTTATTTGACTGATAGGGGCCTATAAGTTGCGAGTTAACTCTGTGTGTGTGCTTAATGTAATTATTGTGAATAATTAACGTGAACACTGTCGGTCGGTTGGCCGGACGAAGGGATGCTGTATATACATGTATAGCCAGCAGCACATACCGGTGTGCATGTGAGCGTGAGCGGTGAAATGTAATCACGGATGAAAGGCCACGAAAGGCCGGTGTGTCCGGTCTGGTGTCCATTCCAGTCCACGGGGAAATGAGAGTTTGAAAAGCTACTGGGTGCGGGTAGGGCGCTTGGTCATTCCGAGTAACAGCTCGACATACCCACATGTTCTGACTAATGTTACCTGCTCGGTCTTGCTAATGTTTGATCTGATCCCTTCCTACGTATACAGGTTGGTCAAGTCCACAATGAGTAATTTCGGAAGATATTCTCCGCTTTGCGAATTCCGTCGTCTTAAAGTTAATGCGTCGTCGCTGTCATACTACACTGTGTCCCAAAAAAAACATCCCCGACATTTTCGACTGTAACTTGAAAACCGATTATCAGATTTTAATAATTTTTGGTATAAATATTCCTGACACAACTTGCCATCAAATGACTGTTCAGTTTCCCACCTCACCCAATGTATGCTTCTGCACTACCTAGGGAAAGCAGATCAAGCGAAATATGCATTAAAAGCAGCAGAAAACCTGAAAAAACATTCCCAACATTATCGATCGTACCTTGAATAACGATTAGCAGATTTTAATAATATTTGGCAGAAATATTTTTGACACAACTGGCTATTAAATAAGTGTTTTAGTTTTCACCTCACCCAACGTCTGCTTTTGCACTACCTGGAGAAAACAGACCAGGCATAATAGGTGTTAAAATGAATGGAAAAACGTCAA
>Ga0056128_1012972_pt1 | contig 10132 bp, 4 predicted proteins | sample WorMetLIZISLAND2_FD_71113 | JGI IMG/M metagenome (GOLD analysis project Ga0056128, IMG submission 71113) | Marine gutless worms symbiont microbial communities from Max Planck institute for Marine Microbiology, Germany - Olavius geniculatus... ... | reverse complement strand
AATTCGAATTCCAAGTTCGCAGATTAACTGTGCAGTGCACTGCAGTCACTACTCACTACTCAGCGTCTCTCAGTCGAAAACTGTCAATAACAGCCGGATTGTAGGGCTATACTCAACGTTTTTTTACGAATTTTTACGCATTTTAAAAAATTGTTAAAATTCGCAAATTTTTATGCATTTCAAAACCGCAAGTTACGAATTCTCGAACTATGCCCTTCCCCTTATATTGACTGGATGCATCTTAAAACAGGTGAAAATTTTGCATGAAAATGCACTATTCTTGCATAAAAATTTCAAAAAATTTTGGGCAGGCGGCTTATCCCCCTTCGCAGACCCCTCTCCTACCTATCCGCCCCCCTAACTCAAATTTTTGGATCCGCCACTGCCTAGAAGTTGTTCGAAAATAAGTAACAAGTGAAAAATAAATCAAGCACTTACGATGTAAGAATAGTGAGTCTAAATGGAAATGTGTAAGCGAATTATGCACATGATAAGGTGTTAGAAAGCAATGTGGAAAACTTCGGTTAATGTTTTTTGTACCTGTCTGGGGCTGGTCTAAGAATTTTCCCAGGCTTGCTGCCTTCCATAACACCCAATTCAACAACGGCAAAGAACTGAGAAATAATAATACATAAGTAGCAGAACCTTTGGATCGATGGTGTATGAGAGATATCCAGCTCCCTGCTTGACAAACAGGCATCTATAGAATGTTACTCGACTGAGAGCTAAGTCAGAAAAAATAATTCAGAAGGTATTCACAATAAACTAAAACAGCATAAAGTTTTGGAATAAACCCGAGAATTGAGAACATTAATACAAATATATATAAACTCAGGTCATCTTCCATAATGAGAGAGTAACCAAGGTCATCAAAGGTCATAGCAGGCGGGTGGCTCTCCATCTTAGAGATTGCAATAGGCTATTACATCAACTATTCGACGCACGCACGTAGGCCCTACCAAGGAACGCCTTTATGCAACACTCGTATTTTTCTACAGTCCCGCGACAACATCTGAGGCGGAAATTGAAAGTCCTGCAGCATGGTCGTCGAAGGATGTTGAAAAAAATCTATCCTTCTTCCAATTCCCGAGCGAGCGTCCTAAGGCGCGATGGACGGCGCCGCGCAGCTGCAAACGCTGGGTTCATGTCGTTGCAGAATGCATCGTGGAAGTGCCGAGATAAATGCAGCCTCGTGTCGTCGAGCCGCCGGCAGCCTGCATGACACGCTGATGGACGTCACTCTATCACTGCGTTTCACCGACTTCTGCTGCTGAAGCTGAGTCGTTGACATCGCATATTAACTGATCACCAATCTCGCCACCTCTATCACCCGCCGCCGCCGTCATAGGAACGAATATGATCTCCCATCTTGGGAGATCCCTTATTTTGAACACAATTGCTAAACAGCGATTTAATAAATGGTAGGCTATGAAACAAATATCGGACAGGAAAAATGCTTTTCCGCCGAAGTTAAACAAATATAATATATATCTAATCCAAGGAGTTCTCAAGTTTACTTGATTAAGATAACTGCGTGAGCAGGCGGCGATTCTGTTTCCATCAAAGCCTATATCCAATGCCTTGACATTAACGCAAAGTGGTATGTGGTAATGTTAAAATATGTCTGTTTATTGTGTCAGCGTTCCAAAACTTTTTTCTACTACTTTACGAAATGGCTCGCTGACAAACGAAGCATTAAACGAAACCTTCCAAGAAATACAGCCGCGTTCTTGAACAGTCTGACGCAAACGTCTGGAGAAGCGGAAGAGTCTATAGGACAGTTTCTGGTTCGGCTGTAAAGATTTTTTTTATCGAACGACGCTGCAAGTTGCTGTGCGTTAGCGATGCTCATCATGCACGCATCACTGAACGCGGCGTTCTATCCGTCACTGTTGAGTATTGACGTTATCACGTTAGTCTGTCCGTCGTACGTCGCCAGCAAGCCGTACTGTCGCGATTCGTTCTCTGGAGCGTGCTAAAATACTGCTACGTTATGTGACACGTCCCAAGGGGACTGCCGATAGAACACCCACCATATGCTGTCCATTCCTCCTCAGTACTGTTCGCCGGTTATAGTGGCTTCATCGTCATCTGAAGCTCATACTTTCTGCAGCATGCAGAGCAGAGTTGGCAAATATACAAGGATTTCAGTTGTTATGCGATCGTGACAATATCGACATGCGCACGCATACATTACGATCGTGTTTAGTTATGAGTTCAGAGAGGGTAGTATCGTCGACAAATTTGTGTACTTCACAGTTTGCTTTCAGGTCGTCAATCATGACAATGAACGACATAAATGGTAGGCTATGAAACAAATATTGGAGAGGAAAATTGCTTCTCCGCCGAAGTTAACGAGTTTTCAAGTTTACTTGATTAAGATAACTGTGTGATCAGGCGGCAGCGAAAGGCTACAGAGCGAAAGAGAACTTTCTATTCTTCGTCATTCATACTAACGTGCTTTAAGCTCTGCCTCACTGTAAGCTGAGCGTGCGGGGCCCGATCAGCCTGTCAGAATAGTGTAAAAGGCGCCTAAACCAGGTTTTTAGTTTTGCTTTGCTATAGTTAGATTGTCTGTGTGTTTGCTGTTTTCTGTTTTATCAGTAGTATATGTCAGTGCAATTGATTGTCTGCAGTGACACGTTCCCCAAATGACCTGTAATCATGTGTCGCCAGCGGGACGTTACTCTCCTATTCAAACGTATTCACTCACTCACATGCTGGATATGATCAAGTGAACGTATACAGTAGCCTAGGCTAAGACATTGCACAGACGGCCGATGTGAATGGCGAGTGCGGCGATCGGTCTCGCGAGTCGTCGCGAGATTTCGTGCGAGACTTCTTGGTCCGCTCGTCGTCGCTGTGGGTGGCCGGTGGGGGGCGGCAACTGTTTGACGTAATAAGGACGTGTGGTGTCCGACTGGCGAGCGCCGCAAACTTCTGAATCGGTCGGGGATCGGTCGTTTGTTGATTCGCGCTGCGTCGGTTCGAGTCGCGTGTCTGTCCACTGGGTGTCGCTAGCGGCGTCGGCACGGGTCACGTGATCGATGACGTACGACAGCAAAGATTTTCGCGCTTCGTCTCTGTCATCGGTCCGCCGCCTCCGCTCTAGACACGACACGAGCGCCGCTCGCTGTCCGCGGCGTGTAATCCGACAGCTAATCTGCTGCTGCTGGCCTGGCCTCGTACGCGCCTGGCCTCGTACGTACGTAAAATATCGCGGGCGAACCTGTAGATTGCAGACTGCAGTCACCTGTTACGCCTGGGGCGTTCAATGCACGCGATGACAATGACGATGATGATGTCGCTGCTAGCGTGGGATACTGTTGCTGTAAATTTCATTCGTCACTTAGGTTTATTTATTTGTTCGTTCGTTCCATTTTCCCCTTAATTTTATTCATTATTTTTCATTTAGTTAGGCCTGTAAATTTTTTTAAAAAACATGGCTCGTAGGATACACTGTTGCAACGTTGTACAAGTTTCGTAAACAAACTACGTGTAAAGTGAAAAAACATGACAAAAGGGACAGACTGTACAACATTATAGGGCCTAGATGGCGGAATTGAAACACTGAACAGCACCGGGCCAAATTATACACGACAACTGGGAATTGTGGCGAATATTTATCGAAAATTGCCTGTAGCGTTACTTAAATTTACAAAGTTAGAAATACGGAAAGGGGCACGTGCGATGCATATTTTTACGTGAGGCCTAGCCTGCTTTCTTCCTCTTATGATTAATGAAGAGAGAATAACAGTTAGCGCCACCCATCGTCTTTTGATGAAGCGTGAATAACATTGTAGGCTAATGCCTACTTTAAGTTGAAACCGGTTTACTCTGCTAGGCCAACTCTGTCCGTGAAACATGCTGCAGTCAGAATTTAATGATTCACGGCTTCCCTTCAAAAACTCACAGCGTCCGGCAGAAGATTATGCCTAACAGCTGCTCGTTGGCAGCAGATTATGCGAGATATGATCGATATGACATGACCGATAGCGCAGGGCCTTTGCACATAGGCCTATACGACTGTCGTCAATCCTCGCTGCAAATCGTTGACACGTTAAAGACCATGCGATGTAGATGCTGCTATGCATTTATAGGCGGGACAGGGAAGACTTGCCCTTGGAAGAGACATACGTATGTAAATACAGGAAAAAGTCAAAAAACGAGAGTAAAGTAATCGGATGAAGGCGACGGAAAAGGTGAAAAAGGCTTTGCCTCTGTGGTTGGAAAATTCTCTGCATGCGACCATGCCCCTGAACTTTTGTAGGCCTATGTAATGTTACGTACACCATGGTTTTCGTCGTATAACTTTGTCTAAACTTTTTGCAGGCACATTTAACAGACAATTTGCAACAAAATCGTTGTTATTAGCATCCTACTACCTTACGTCATGGGCAAACGTCGCTAACATTGGAAAACAAACACACTTTATCCAGAATTTCGCAATGGGCGTCCAAACTTTCCACCTTTTTTCTGTGGTCCAACCAAACGCATTTCTGTCTATTATTACGGTAGCTGGATGAATATTATTTATTTTATTTATTATAATATTGTATACGCAGCACACACACAGAACGACATAAAAATACACATAAAAGTGGTACACAAAAAATAATAGAATAAAAAACTGAAAAAAAGAAAAGAAAGACGGAAGAACACACACACACACACACCAAAAAATAAATCAAATCAATCTGTACAAAGGAAACTGACACGGCTATCAAGCCCAGCATGTGAGAACAAGTCCAAAGCATAAAAACCACACTTATGGAAACTGGCATTGGGTTTGTGTTTTTTTGCTAGAAATTTATGTTCGGATTTTCGGCGTTGAAAGTATTTCTTCACGTAACTACTAACTACGGACATACATGTAGGCCAGCCTATTGTTATTAGCTTGTCAAGCATTGATATTGACGATTCGGTTTGCAAACTGACTGCCTCAACTCTAGAGCAGTATAATGAGACCATGATTCGAAATATTCAAACTAGCTAGGCCTACACTGTAATCGCTAGCGTGAGGGTGAGTGTCCAAGCGCGCGCGCATGTGATGTGATGTGGTGCGTTCACTATCACGCGAGCTGCTGCTGCTGGTGGTGGTGGTGCTAAAGCGATTACTCGTCGTCGCTGCATCCTGCTCGTGAGTCGCATCAGTCGCTGTAGCATCTGTCGTCTGACCATACAGCGCGCTATCGGCGACGCGTTACTGCAGCGATTTCTGCATCAGCAGCAACGGCGAAGCCGGGACGACGCGACGTCGAGCTGTTACAGCCGCCCGTGTTCGAAGGCGCTTAAATCAGACGCCGAGACGATACAGCTAGATAACGACGACGACCACGACGACGCATCCGAGTGATCGTTCCACGCTACTGAGACCCGACGCACGAACGATCTTCATTGCTTCTTTAGGTACGTCCGTCCGCAGATGTTTTTTTTCTGATGACGCTAGACTCAGCGTGATTCGCGCTATCGGTGACATAAACTAGGCTTATACGACGGCAAATTGAGTTCGTATAAATGAAGTCCAAACTATAGTGGCCTGGTAAAAAGTTAGTACGTAAGTTTATGTCATAACTGCGTCAAATACTGACCTATTTTAACGAAATCCTGTCACTGGTGTATACTGCAGTAACTTTGCAATTAACGCATTAAAAGTTAATTTTAACGTTTTGCGCCATATAATTGTTAAAGTTTTACTTACTTACTTACTTACTTTTACTTAAGTAATCATCAGAGATCTCATCACATCTAAACGCGTCACCACACACTACCTTGTAAAAAGTGAAATACACATGCAGCCAGCTTTGTAAGGTAACTTGCGGCATTTTAGGCTATTTCGCGACGTTTCGACGTGTGATTATTAGTGTTATTTAAAGTTTATTACTGACTTAGTTTGTAAAAAAATGTGAAAATCGGTTAATATCTTATGTCTGTACGAAGCTAAGAGATTTCTATAACCCCCCTCCCAGTATGCTCGCAGAGCCAGTTTTAATTGTGTCAACTTGCTTTTGACACCCGTGTTTCATTTCGCTCCCTGTCCTTATTTATTAATTTTTTCATAAATTACTTTTAACAAATTACGACAATATTTTATTAAAATCAACAGTATACCATTATGATGTGAAAAGAAAGCACCAGTTGACGCCATGAGAATATAACATCGCAGACATACTTTGCAGTGCCTGCGATTACATTTATACTAGACAGATAGCGTAGGAGATGTGACTTGTTGAGACATTAATACAACCCGTGAGTGAGCATAAGTATGTGTAGAAATTAAAAGTCAAAAACTGCTGGCATATGTCGCAATAGTTGGCGTCGATGTTGACTTTTACGTACAATGACAGGCAGAGCAAACATGGCGATGACTTGCTGCACCGTTTAACATTTCTCTCGTAGTCAAACTCGATTATTTTCTTGTTTGTTGATGGCTTAGTGCAGTAAATTTTATCTTACCTGTTTTTATGACTTTCCTGATCAGAAAAACCGAAAGCATTTACTTTTATAAAGATTAACTGTAACACAGCAATAACAATGAGTTGCATAATTCGAAGTTAAGCGTTAATTGGCGTCTAGAGATGTCACTTGAAAAATTTTCGTATTCTAAGATGGCGAGTGGCAAATACTGTTTGGAAAATGTGTTTTGACTGATTTCCCATTTGATAAACACAACTCTATACGTATAATCTGTACAATTTATTTCACAGTTTTTGCCTTACTTTCTAGTGATAAAAAATCCTTGATCCAGAATACACGAGAATCTTATCGCCAAGAAAATCCAATCAGTTACCACATTCAACTAAACAAACGGACAGACTCTGTCAAAATAACATCGTTCTTTGTCGGTGGCACTAAAAATCGATAAAACATAATGGTCCTTTACTTTGTAGTAATTACAGCGTGGGCGACCCGAATTAATTCAGAAAGCCGACGCCACTGCGGAAGGGAAACGTAGCGTCGCCGTTAGCACGTTGTTAGGTCCGTCTGTAGGCGTGACTGGCGGGCTGGAATCGAATCGAATTTTCTCGAGAGAGAGTCATAATATACAGACACTGCGAGCGAGCGATGCGGAGGACTTATCGACAGTGACTGATGAGAGAAATATGACGGACGGTGACGCGGACGGGTCTAGTCTAGATGCAGATTGCGTTATGATCGCGCCCAAGTAATGCCGACGCACGAACGGCAGCAATGCGTTACGTCACCTTACGCGCCATGCCCTGACAACTTGCAGTACTCATATTCTTTCCGCCATCCGACTGCGACGACACACCGTCAAGCCGCGATCGACCGGTAGATGTCTCAGTCCTCGGGGACGTCTCGCTTCGCATGCCCAGCGAGCGTGTCTACACTCCACACCGTGGCCTGCCTGACCTCGCCACGTTCGATCGCTCGCCGGACAATATGCGACCATAATGGCCGATACGATACGCGATCGTCCCTACGATTTCTAGATTAGACTATAAGACGGATAAACAGAACGCAAAAGATGCTCGTGTCGTAACGGATGCTTCTTCCTACCTAATGTTACCGTGGATCAGGAGACACCATCTATCATAATACTGTCGTCTTTATCTTTGCCATTACAGCGACTGATTTTACAATTTGCTACTTACTTTCTTACTTGCATACTCAGCAGTGAACACTAACCGTGTCATGGGTCGGTGCAGTTTTTGAATATCAGTATAGCACAGGACGAAAAAGATGTGTTTTATTGCCAATCTACTGTTGAGTCTGCCAGTAAAATAATTGGACAATGTTTGGCGATATCAGTAGCCTACCGCACGATTTTTTTGACTCACAAAATATATATTACAACAGCAAATATTTCACAGATGATCAACAGTTTTTCAGATAGAGATTTTATGGATAGCAGTTTTGTAAAGCATGCAGTTTGTTTAGCAATTTCTGGAACTGTCCTAGTTTTTTTTTCTCACTGCACAACACCAGTGCATCTAGCAATAATTCTGTCAGTCCGTCCGCTCGTTTGTTTTGCAATGTGTCGAAATATCTATACTTAATCATAAAACTGTTTTAATCATTTTCTACTTGCATCATCCTAGTTTTATTACAGCAAACGACGTAGCAAAAGTCCATTTTAGATACTTTATCTGGCAGTTAACCATTAACTGCCGTATTATGTGATCATTTATCTTCAAAGTAGGTGTCCTATATATAGGAAGCTGGAACTGAATGGGTTAATTTATGCAAATCGAAGTGTTACTAAAGACATCTCGGAAAATGCAAACTACCGTCATAGCTAACCAAATAAAATTCGCGAGACAAAGAATCTATCGATATTTTGTAAAAATTTGTTAAACATGTTTATATCACACAATTCAGCGAGTGTGAATTAACCTTTCGAGTATTAGAATAAGGGGGCGCTCGCCAGTCTTAAGCTCTTATTCTTGTTTAATATGTTTTGTTTAATCCTTTAAACTAATTACTTATTCGTACCAGTTAATAAAGCTGTTTATACAGTTAACGAAAAGTTGTATTCCGTAAAATTAAACAGTGAAGAATCTTAAACTTGGGTTCCCATTGGTCTAAAGGTTTTGTCGATCCTTTCCTATTCCGCTCTATATGTCAGGGTCAGATATACTGTATACCACTATACCCGGTCAGAAATCACGTGGAATTTATCAGCGTCGGTTTTTTCAGCATCCGAGCAGGAAACCGAGAAGTGTGCTGTGATTAGTTGATAAATATCGGCTGGATCGCGGTGCCCGTTTGTCAGGGTCACCGTTGCTGTGCTGTCAGATGCAACGCGTTGTCACACGCAGTCGCTGTAGTTGAACCACGAATCTGTTGATCACGTGCTAATGCGTTGCTACACCCACGCTCGCACGTCTGTCGTTCGACGTTCTGCCGACTGGCATGTCCTTTCCAACCACGTGACGCTGCGGCACTCTGTCTCTCTTCTCTTTTCATTTGTTTAACAGCAAACTGAGGGCCCTCAGTCCAGCTAGGGAGTCTGCAGTGGGGAGCGCTGTTTAAATTCCAATTTGCCAATTTGCACGTTAAGCAGCTTATGGTGCATTTACGCTTATAAATATTCGTGCCTCGCTTGATTAGTTGCGGTGACATTTTTAAGTGACTAAAACAATTTTAAAAGTCGAAAATTTATTAATTGTCAAAAACCGGAGATTTTAGATTTCACGTAATGCATCTGCCTGCGTTTGCGCTTTTGCACTTGTTCTGGATTGCTTGTGTTATACTGATGGAGTTATATGAAATTGCATTTTCATGTCCTGCATTTTACGCCCTGTTACTTGGTACGTCAACGTTATTTTCTGCAATTTCACGTCCGGCATTTTCAGTCAACTGGTTCAAGGACAACGTCTCTTTCCCAGTAGATAGTTTTTTTTCGCTGGGCACATGCAATATAAGCATTTCGTGAAACTATTTACGAAATGAGGCAATCAGGGGTTTGTGATAAAAAGTAGAGGCTCGAGTTCGATGCGACGACGCCGATTGCCAAACAGCCAGCGTTGCCACTGCAATACTTCTTTTGACAATCTGACGCTCTGATCCACCTACTGCAGGCGTCCGTGGTCATCACGTTCTCGAAATCAACAGCAGTTCCCATAACGTTATACTTTTAACGACAGCGGTGGTCGACGTTGCCGTCAAGTCGTTATTTGCAAGCAAATTGCCCGTTTATAGTGGCCGCGGCGGCTGACAGTCACGTATTTAAGCGCTTGCTGCGCCCGTAGCCTATACATCGACCATGTCGTCACCACCGGCTGGTCTTGCTACTGAGATTGTCAGTCCACGCGGATATCTATCCCACCACCACCACCAGTCGATAACCAGCCAAGACGATATAACAGGCTCATCCGAAAAACCTGTCAACTTGACAACGCTTCTCTTATCATTGCAGTAGGCCTATATTATCATCATAATGCCGCAGAAGCGACGTTGCATAATAAACTATTTGTCGCAGTTTCACTTCTCGTAGACATTGCGAGTGACGGACGGTATTCTGTCATCGATTACGCACACGTCATACATAATCATCATCATCATCATCGACAACCGTGGGCTCAATGCCCGTTGGTGTCTGACGCCATTCTTACTATCGCTGCCCACCGCTGCCTATCTAGGGCAGCGTGGCTTAACTCCTGCAGGG
>Ga0056128_1012967_pt1 | contig 10134 bp, 5 predicted proteins | sample WorMetLIZISLAND2_FD_71113 | JGI IMG/M metagenome (GOLD analysis project Ga0056128, IMG submission 71113) | Marine gutless worms symbiont microbial communities from Max Planck institute for Marine Microbiology, Germany - Olavius geniculatus... ... | reverse complement strand
TTTAAACTAAAAGCCAATTTCGACGAAGTTTGGGACAAGATTGAGATTTTGAGCACCCATCTGTTAGAAATTTGTGATACCTGTCAGAAACTCGCAACTTTCTGCGGATTCTACCTTGCCTACTTATTTACCCACAATGCCGCTTTGCACAGAGGCACAGGTATAAAGACAAAAAATCGGATGAATACATCATCTCCGTTCACTGCGTTCACTTGGTGGGCGAATATAATGGTTGAGTTTTTTTCAAACATGCGAGCAATCTGAGCAATCTGACCTGCTTAAATTCGTACTAAATCAGCTCTGAGTGAAACGCTCTGCGCTCCAAATCAAATCCAGATTTTTTTTGGAGGTGTTCAAAAAATTGACCTTGTGGAGAGATTTCTAATAAGCCCCTTCACGCACATATGAAGCCCCGTATTTTTTCCGTTTTGCATTGCAATCGTCTGCGGGAAAAGAAAACAACAAAATGCGTTATTTTTCGCCGATCTCGTCTAACAAATTAGTCTGGATCCAGATCGATCTAGATGGATCTGATTTTTTTTGGAAAAAGAACGCAATCAATGACACTACTGACCTCGGATTCGATGTGCACGTTGGGTTCATGCAGACGCAGCTCGCGTGACGCGTCTGAGCGCTGCATTTGAGCATGTCGCAAGTTGATGTCTGTCGTAGCTCGCTGGACCTCGTCGTCACGGTATGATGACGCCTTCTCCTGAGCAGCTGTACCACACGCCACCACGTGATACAACACAATACGATACAATGTGTAAAACGCAGTACGATGTAGTACAATCCAGTACAATAAGCCTAGTACATCTGGGCATGTCACGGGTTGATGTCGGTGGTCGCGCGTTGGACCTCGACATCACGATATGACGAAGCTTAGTTTCTCCTGACCATTTATAAAAGCAGGCCAGACCGCAGGCCTAAACAATTTGCAAAAAATGTACAAAAAAGATTAAAGGTTTAAAGGTACTGTATAGCTCTTTATAGGAAACCCATCACGGAGCTACGGCGCATCACCTGCCGTATGGGATCACATAGGTGAACGCGCCCGCCTTAACCCCAGCCAGATAGGCCGGTACTCGGTTTACCTACCCCAGAGTTTGACTCAAGTTTACCTGCCCGCAGGCAGTCACCTATCCAAGTACTAACCCGGCCCAACGTAGAGCAACTTCGTTGATCGGACACAAGCGTTACCGCTACGCCACGCCACCAACCCAATAGGCTACAATGCAACGCAATGTTACTTCCAGTCCAATGATACTTTAGAAAGATTAACAAAGACAGAGACATAGCATGATAAACTAGAAGGCGCTCGTGAGAGTGCATATCTCCGCCAATGTAGAACTTTTCACAAGAGGGCGCCACTGTTCCTGCTGAAAGTGGATGCAGAAAGAAAAGCCGCTTCGCTGCAGGGCAGAGAGGTTAACGTAAGAGCCGGCGTTGCTGCTTGCGCTGTTATCGTGTACACAGACACACGGACAAAACGGCCAATCTCATAAACTCCTCCAATTCACTTCGTTTCATTGGCGGAGATAATAACAATGCATAAATAACACTTTTGATACCAGAGCAACGTACATCGTTCGAATGCCCTGAGTTCGACGACGGTAGTTTTCGGTTTCTTGAGCGCCTGGTCCAGCTCAAAACTGCGCAGCTCGAATTTCGGCTTTTTCTCCAGTTCCACTTCCACAGTAGCTACACGCATCCACAACAACCGATAGTTCAGCTCACCGGCTCAATTCAACAACATTAATAACTGGCCTACTAATAATAGCGCTGACAACTGACTAAAATGACAAATTTGGCGTTTAGGCACTTAAAATGTTTTTTGTTGGCAAACTTTAGCAGACAAAAACAGGCGACTATTGCCTTTTGTGGAAAAATTGTTGGAAACTATTCGTGTCGGAATATTTTTGTCCAAAAATGCCAAATTTAAAACCAAAATCTCATTTTTGGAGAATTTATAAGCAAAATTGAAATTGTATACGCACCAATAATTTCCTCTGTCACAAAATTGCCGCTGTCGGTTGGAATTCTGTCGGAAATTCGTAGTGTATGTTGAGAAAAATTGTAACTTTTCGTTCCGCGGCTCCGTTTTTCCAACCGACGACGACGTGGATTTCATAGAGGTGCATGTTTACACTAATTTTACCCACTCCCTTCCGTTTGCGACTAATACGTTATTTCTTGAATTTCAAAGCACGGCCCGATGAAAGCCCCTTTCCTTTGAATATGCCAGAAGTGAAGAAAAAAGGGGCACTCACATCTAGGCGCCTGCTTGAGGCGTGACCTCCAGTCATCGCGAGGCATAACGGACAGCGAAGACGTGCACTCCACGGCGCCCACTGGGTTCTTAGCGACAATGCGCAGGTTTCCGCTGTCGTAGTCGCGCACCTTGGGAATCTCCAGGATGTGAATCATACCGTCGTAGCGCAGCCGATACCGCTGACTCTGTGACGGCCAGTTCACACGACTATATCAATCTTTATTTCATTTTATAAACGATGACAAGCCGTTGCTACGAAAATTTCGATGTATGGGGCCTAATTTACAAAACTTCTAAAGTCGCTTTTTAGGAAAAAGTTTGACTGAGAAATAGCCTATAAGAAGAAAACGCTTCACGAAAATACGTAGAAAAACCTAGCAATAACTCACACAAAAATCTATGGCAGCTTTTGATGTGACTTGCGAAGACTTAAGAAAAACCTAAGAAAATGTTATAAAAATTCCTAGAAAGTTTTGCTGCTTTTAGCCTCTGTTATAAAGTGAACACCTTAAACACCTTAGGTCAAATCCACTTCCATGTCGCGTTTTATATCGACAATATCAACAACAATGGGAATACGGTCAGAACGTCAAGTATTTTTTGTTGTGCGCTGCACTTATCTGTATTTTGTACATCATATTGGACACATTTGGCCTACACGTATCTAGCGGTGTTCATGTGCTAATGAAGTAGGGAAAATTACTTACTCTATTTACCGAAGACTTTTTTTCCGTGGAAACGCTTCGAATGACGATGACACCTCAACAACTGAGTAAATCTACATAAAAAATGGACAAGGTCGAGTCAAGGTCAAACTTACGTTAACGACGATGGTGCCGTTGAGCCACCATGTGACGCGAGGTCGCGGGTTGCCGCTGACTTTGACCATGAATTTAGCCGTCTCGCCCTCCTCAACTTTACATACTTCCGGCAGCAGGTCGAACACTGGAGCCTTCATGTCCGGCACTTCTTCCTCGCGAGCCATCTGAACTCTGTCGTAGGTCATCACACAACGACGTCGTGATTAGGTTAGCTTAGAAGTCGGACAGCTTGGGTGGTTTCTAATTTCTACTGTTCGTTGGGGAAACAACTTGAATGGTAGGACAGCTATGAAGGGCACCAACGGCGTCAGTACAACGTCAGCATGGGTGTCAACCTAATAGTCTTGAGTAAGACAAATAACATTTTAAGCAAAGGATAACTTTAGTCTTAATTAATTAACTTATTCGAAGAAATTACAAGTAAGTAACTTAATACACAGAAGTGACGCAATGCCGTAGCTTTCACAGGCAATAACGGTCAGACATTATATCAAACACCGAGAACACCGTCGAATCTTTTTGCCTATCGAAGAAATTTGCTGTCAAAACACATAGGCTACGCTAATAATCATAAATCATGACATAACACAGTAAAATAAAGTCTTCCGTGTAAAAAACTGACATGGAAAGAAAGAGCTCAGTAGTGAGTACTGACCTATACGCAGCCTCTTCCATGTCTTGTATGTGTTGAACGCTGTCGATGCCTTCTGGTAGCTGAGTGTCGTAAATGACCGACTCCTTGCCTGTGTGAACAAACAGCAATCGACGAGCATTACTCGATGACATTAACTGTCAAATATTTCATTCCATATTACTTTTATAACATTACAGAATAATAATTACACTGGTACTGGCAACACGGTGCATTGTCACATAACGCGCAACGCTCCGTGGCTTCGAGATGAATTATCACGAGGAGCTATGCACTCGCGGTGTTTAATAGGATTTGATATCTGGGGTGTCGACATCAGGATGGGGGTCTAGTCTGGGTGAAAAATGAGTCTCCGCTGAGGGAAAGTTTGACGGTCTGGTATATCATTACGAGATGCCTATATACAAACAGCGTATGCCTATATTAGGCCTATATGCACGTGCACACTGACAGTCTGGTGACTAATAGGGTGTTTACACGATCCAGCAAACGTCCAACATTAGCACGTGTATTTTGAATACATTTGCTGGAATTTTGCTGGACGTTTGCCGGATCGTGTAAACACCCCATATAAGGTATTACAACAGAAATGTTGAAAATAATACAGCACACGAATATTTTTATCCTGTGTTTTTATAACACTTAATACAGGCAAGCTACTGAAAAAGTTATCAGGAGAGTGTTGTACGAAAGTTGGCGAAAATACTAACTTTTCCCCAGGTGGATTGGAAAACTCGCTGTGTGCACACCTTTAAATCTTTTAGAGATGCAGGTGGGATAAATAACATACCGAGACATCTGAGTTGAACTTGGTTGACATCGGATCCGTATTTGTTGGTCGCCTTGCACATGTAAACGCCCGTGTCTTCGGGGAACGTGTAGAGAATGTCCAGCGCGACGAAGCCAAAGTCGTACATCGGCCGAAAACGATGACCTACAACAGCGACGACACGACGTTGAGCGTTAACAAATTAAACACAGCTGGCAATTAAAGCTGTTATTCTCCCGTCCCACTGTAACGTTTATAATTACAGGGTGGGTCAAAAAACCGGACCTGTTTCAGCGTTAATATGATAACTCAGCGATGGTTACCCGTAGTTTTTTTCTGTATTTTCTGACACTGTCTTGTTCTGTGTTTCCAAAATAAACTGATGATTATGATGAATCCATGTGTTACAGTCAGATTTGGCAGAATTTCGATAGTGATGAATATTTATGCAGATAAGGCAAAGCATATTTAAATGCTTTACTATGCAAATTTTTCGTTTATTCTTTACAGCATTCTGAAACTTTTGACGTATCACACGTCTTTCTACCACTAACCACCGCTGAGTTATCAACGCTCAAACAGGTCCGGTTTTTTGGCCCACGCCCACCCTGTATATATCCTGGCAATATACCGTGTCGGTCAGAAAGTGTCACCCTTTTCAACTGCATCCATGCCATGCAAATTGCAAAACGCCGGATGTTCATACTGTTCGAACAATTTCAAAAATAGCTATTAATTATGCACAGCTCAAATGTTCTCGTTTGTCTGAAAACATTTTCATAATTTTCACTAAACCCCAGTGTTTCTCAACATGCAGATTGTGAACTGAACAGCGTTCGTCGTTAGTTAATCCAAACATCGTGACGAAATTACAATTTATTCACCTAAAAAGACCTGGTTACATTGGCTGAAAAAGATCGACATCATTTAATGAAAATGACACGTTAGTAAAAACGCAAACTGCAAATTTAGTAAGACCAACTTATGAAATAATAACTGCGCATGTTCAGACAGCGAAAAATCAAATAACATTTCAAATAATGTATAAAAAAGCTAAACACGTGCAGTGAGAATAAAAGTTAAAGCAAAAGCTGAGTGCCTGACCATGTTTCAAGAGCACGCCGTCCTTGTACCATTCGACCACCATGTCAGGGTCCCCGACAGGCACCAGTCGACACTCGAAGTGAGCTGGGTCGTTTTCCATCAGACGTGTCATGGGCTTCATGGGCGTCTTGAACTTGGGTGGTCGCGGTCGTTCCTTCTGGAACATATCTTCCGGAGGCAACTCTGCTGCACGGATGTGTGAGGGTCCCAGAGGCACCGACGGAGGCCTCGCTGGTGGTTCCCTGCAAAAAAAACAATCAAAAAATTGCTTCTGTTTTTTTGTATATTACTTTTGCATTAGTTAATCCCAGGTCAACTCAGTCTGGCCATCCCCTTCAGAGGCATCAAATGTGGCTTCAATGGTTGGTCCCTGGAAAAGAACAAACACAACATTGGTTTTGTTTCTTCGTATTTTATTCTTAAATTAATTTATCCCAGAACAACTCAGCCTGGCCGTCCATCTGAGTGGCACCGACGAAGGCTCCCTGCATGAGAACAAGCACGATATTGGTGCTTTTCAATGATGGGCAAGAAGCAACTGATTAGAACGTAATAATTTAACCAATGAATTATTACATCATCTAATGCACGAAATGGTTTCGTTTGCAGATGTATCGTTGAGAAACAATTCATAATTATTCACCCAGAACGAAAACGTCAGTAGAACAACATGAGAAACTCGGAGAGCTTATTTCGAATCATGCTGCGTTGCCTGGGTGCAGCGGCTACGGGCATTTGGCGGACGGAGGGTCGGTGAAATGTACGTCGTTAAGCCAAGGACGAAAAAAAGTATAACTTCTTCTTACCCTGGAAGTCTTCCTGCTGCATCTGTGGCATCTCGCGGTTTCGGTCTGCAACAAAAATAAAAATAAATTTGCAGGCACTAAAAGTATACGTATTCTGAATATATAAGTAAGTAAGCAAATGCACAACGGGCAAAATGACGCTATCTAATGTTGATTAACATCGCCAAGAGACTTGTCGAATCTAAGACGCAATAAAGTAACAGTCTGGTGCAGAAATGGCTAAGTCACATACTTTATAATGTCAATTAATTCTAACAGTTCATATAACTTATGTGGTAAAATAAAACATAAAAACAGCTCACTAAGTTGTGGACTGTGATCAGCTTCAAAACATCTAGGTTTTTGGATTTTAAACCTTCTTCCATAAAACTACAGAAGTCCAAATATTATATTTTCCTGTTGTGTATTTTTATTACAAATCATCATAATTTTATTAAAATTTACGTACGAGTTTTGCTTTAACTCGTAAACAATGATGTGACAAGAAAACAGTCAACGCGGTGTTCTTTTTGGTCACATTTTTTGTGTCTGGTCTTTATCAGACATTTAAACCTTAAAAATCATTTAAAAAGCCATAAAACGCAAATAAACTACAAAAAAGTAAAATCTTAAAAGTTTTCCAAAAACCTTTAGTTTTTTCAGCCCTGGATAAGGTTGCCAGATTTTTTAAAGTCATGTTGCCCAACGCGGCGAATGTATGTGTGTCCCAATGGTAGCTAGTGCTTTAAAAGTAGTCCAAAAATAGCAAGCAAAGCGCCAAAGCCAAATTTTAGGGCGCTAACGGCTCCCATAGTACCGTAATCCAATTGGCGCTTTTTCGTCCAATTTGGTAACCCTGCTAGAGATCGCACTTACTTGTCCTCGTCGCGGATAGCGGCGAGCAGATCTGACGGTCTAGACACCGGCTCCGTGGGTGGTCTGGGCGAGCGTCTTGCCGGGGGCGGAGCGACCACCGGGCTGATGGCGGTCCTGGCGGGCGGCGGCGCAGGCACGACCGGGGCCGGCTGCGGCGACATGGCCACGGCGGCCCGTGCTCGCCCCCCGGCGGCCGGCTGCTGCCAGGGCGGAGGCTGGACCGCCGTGGGAGCCCCGGGCGCCCTGGGTGGCGGTGTCGGCGATAGGACGATGTCGGCGTGTGAGCGGTGGTGTGGCTCCGGGGCGGTAACCTGGTCCACTGGACGTGTAAGAGTCAACGGAGCCATGCCGACCTTCATCCGCTCCAGAGATGGCTCCGAACGCGGCCTGCACAAGAACAGAATCGCACAATAAAACTTTGATTCCCAAAACTACGCAATTCAACGACCATAGATATTGCTTCATTAGAATGCTATACATTACGTTTACTAATCCATGGACACGAGACGAAACTTAATTTGCACGTTTAGGCCGCCATGTTTGTTGTTAACGATTTTATCTGTTGCAAACGATAGTTTTCTTTGAGAGTACTTTTTGTTGGACATTTTTAACTTTCGCACATAAATTATGAAATTTTTTCTCGCAAATGTTTGCATATTATTAAATGCAGTTCATGTTTGTGCTGTCAGAAATTGCGTATGACAAATTTCATTAAACGAATGATGATGCATAACACCCGTCAGCTAACATAGGTTAGCAATTAATCGCACAATCCAAAATTGCGAAAGTGGCTGTTGTAAGTATTAAAAAAATACAAACAACTGCTAGATTCGCTACAGAGAGACCTGTTAGAGTGCAGTCCGGAAAATAATCAGAAAAAAAATTGGCAAAGAGGTGAGTTTTGAGTCACTTGCACTACAGCAATTTCGGTTCTCATTTTATGCACACAAGTAATTTTCACCTTCAAGCAAGTACAAACAACCACGACTAAATTTCAAACCTAAGAGATTGTTCTACCAGTAAAAAAAATTACACACATATTACCTCGGCTGCGGTGGCTCCGCGACTTCTCTAGTTCTACAAAATAAACATTGCACACACGATTGGTAATTGCTACAAAATTTGATTATCTGTCCCATTGCTATAGCACAGCAAGGGACAGATTATAAAATCACTTGCGTCTGTCCGTCAGTCTGTTAGTCTGTCCGTAAACACACCTACAGCCGCAATTTTGATTCGATGTTGATGAAATTTTGCACAGTGATTCGGGGCCCAAAAAGTAAAATCGACTTTGTTTGGGATAAAAATCTGATTACTTCTTCCTCTATTTTACCCTAATTTTTAAAATTTTGCATTACAGCCTATGGGGACTTCAAAGCGGTATAACTCAGTCGCCGTAAAAGACAACTGCGCGCTGTGTTTACCTACCCCCTATTTTCATATTTTCAGAGCTAGGCAATTTAACGGTGTTATTTAAATTTACCCCCTATCGACCCCTGTTGCTATAACAACCATTCAAAATTTACAAAATTTTGCATTACAGCCAATGGAAATTTCAAAGCGGTATAACTCGGTCCCCGTAAAAGATAATTGCGCGCTGTTTGCACCAACCCCCCTATTTTCGAGCCCAGGCTATACGATGGTGTCGTTAAAATTTCTCCCCTGTCGACCCCTGTTGCCACGGCAACAAAGTTTGGAACAAAATTGACTATAACTAGACTTCTGCAAAAGATAATTGCACACTGTTTTCACCTACCCCCTATTTTTGGGCCGGGCTATGCAATGGTGTCATGTAAATTTCTCTCCTAAAGACCCTGTTGTCATGGCAACCAACCGTTTTTATTTAAAGACAAAATTAGCTGCAGGCTCACAAGAGCGTCAAACGCTGAAACGCAGCTGCTAGACTATATAGCGTGGCAATGGGACAGATACCTCGTTCCACAGAACGTATTTCAATTTTCTTATACATTTCTATAAAGCTTAATGAAAAAATAAAACGTTAGCTAAAATATGATATTTTACGTTTGCTAATAATAGAACTGAGTTTATAGCCTATACAGACTTTTAATAGAAAGCAATACTCACGGCGTGATTCGTTTCGGTATGCTGAGTTTGCGTTCCGGCATTACCGGACGAGCTTCAACTGTTAACACGTTCACACAAAACAACATTTTACACTGTATAATGTAGTTGTTTGCCATTCTCTGAGACACGGTTCGGAATTATAACGCAAAATTTTACACATTTACTACCCGTTTTCCCGTACCAGTATATAAAAAAGCAAAACAGCGTTTGATGTTTTTTTATTGCTGCAAAATTACGAACTTATCGGCCCGACAACATCGTGATTTTGCACATTCAACAACTTCGTCCTGTAAGTAACGCGTATCGAAAATTTAAAAAAAACTGGGTCATTTTTGTCGATAACTGTGGCAATTAAAGTGACGAAAACTTTATAAACAATGACTTCAATGCCTAAAATCTGAATTTATTATTTTATTTGTACACAAATCCCCACAAAAACCGAAATTCGTCACTGCGGGTGCTTTAGGACAACTAGCCTGTTAGAAACTTTAAAGATCAAATGCATAAGTGAATAAAGGCTGGCGCTGGATGATCCTCCAAGAGTGAGTAAGTGAGTGAGTAGGGTCTATCGTCCCACCCGACACAGTGTACAGGGTGCGGCAAAAAAGTAGCCCCCTAAAGTTTTTCGCCGTTTTCTCAGCGACCTCTTGGAATTTTAATTTGAAATTTTAAACGTTTATTTGCTGAAACCTGTTACATCTAACTGCCAAATAAAATTTGATTCTGTTAAAAAATGACGAAGTTATAGACTTTTTAACATGACCGCCTAC
>Ga0056128_1012966_pt1 | contig 10135 bp, 4 predicted proteins | sample WorMetLIZISLAND2_FD_71113 | JGI IMG/M metagenome (GOLD analysis project Ga0056128, IMG submission 71113) | Marine gutless worms symbiont microbial communities from Max Planck institute for Marine Microbiology, Germany - Olavius geniculatus... ... | reverse complement strand
AAAGTTTGTTGTTTTTTCTTTTAATGTTGCTTCAGAAGTGACTGAAATAGGTAGAATTAGTGTTGTTATGCATGTTTCAGATTAGTTTAATTATGGGAAACTGCAATTGACTGACATATTGCTACCCGAGAATAAATTTGGGGTTTTGAGTGGGGATAAGCAATAATATTAATTCCTTCGTTCTTTATATGCTGCTTATTTAGTATCTGCAGTTAACTGTTTTTTCCCAGGGGGTGGCAGTTTGCTTTTTGTGTTTTTGGGCATTTTTGTATTCATTTATGATTTACATTGCTGCTTACTCAGCTTATTTATTTTTTCTAATTCATTGGGTATAATACTCGTTCGCTAGGTGGCATCACTAAGTTGTTTTAGCTAGTTTTATGGGTTGTTGATGCGGCTTATTCAGCTGTAAAATTATTTTTTCTTATTGAGTTTATTACGTGTTTCATTTGCTAGGTGGCAGCACTAGTGTTTTTATTCGGTAGGGGTAGGGGGTGCTACTAAGCTGTTTTGTCTAGTTTTATAGGTTGTTGATGCAGCTTATTCAGTTATAAAATTATTTCTTTATTATTGAGTTTAGTACGTGTTTCATTCGCTAGGTGGTGTCATTAGTGTATTTTTTGTTTTTTTTTGTTTTCCCCCAAAAAAGACCTAGCCCATTTTTCTTTATAGGCCCCATCAAAATATCCCTCTTTAGAATGATGGAATTCACGTTAAAACTGAACTTTATTCTCGGGTCTCAATAGTCAATTTTTTGCAGTTTCCCATAATTAAATTAGTTAGAAACATGCATAACAACACTAATTCTACCTATTTCAGTCACTTCTGAAGCAATCTGGGGTGACGGAGCTAATATAAATTTTTACCAAGAGGAGTTTAGGCCTACTAGAACTCTGAATTAAAGGTCCTCCTAATATTTTTACTTTAGAATTAGTGACTCTATTCACCATCTTTAATGCAGTACTGGTGGCTGTGTGAAAAAAAACAGCAATGCAGCTAAACTGATTGTAGTAATCCAATTAGCTGCACTTCAAATCGCCAAACTGCTTTTAGTAAATTCTGATTCTTTCAACCCAGTTCGGCGAACTGACGATAGTAATTTTAATTGCCAATCTCTCAGTTCACATACACACACACAGAAACATGCGCTCATACCTTTTAAAGTTAAAAAAACACCATAAGCGTTATAATAACATGATAAAATGATAAATAAAACAATTTTGTTTACTGTTTACATTACAAAGCTTTTAAATATTCTACGAACAAAAAGGGATGGGCAGATATACAAACTGAATACAATTTTGGTTACAACCATGGTTATAAATTATGACACTTTCGTACAAAAAACAAAATCTTCGAAGTAAAATAAAAAAATCATTTGATGAGATAAGTGACTGAGTGAGTTTGAAAAATGAGTAATGCAAAAAACCTTACCACGCAGCCTCTTTGGGCAAAGCAAACAAGTAAGGACTGCATTCAGTGTCAGTGTGCATTTAATCGAAGTAAAATTAAAATAAAAAAAAATAAAATTAATTCGTGAAACATTCAAACAAGTAATGTTGGCTTTTATTCATATCGTTAGTCAACTCAAGATCGAGTTCATGTTTGTTGGCAGTGGAGTGTGGGATAGCAGTCTGCTACCATGCTCTCCGAATTCGTGACAGAAGTGTAAACAGTGCTGGTGTTGAATAATTTGTTACATTGTTCCTGCTTTATATGTTATATTCATGATGTCATAATATTTAACGAATGAAATATGCTGTAAGACAAAGTTGGGTGTCATTCTTGCCGTATGATGATTGGATATCGTTCACTGAGACTACGGCTGGATACCGTCCTTGTTGAATGTTCGTCGCTAGTCTGATGCCCTACATCCGGGTATTCCGGCTTTTCGATCGCTCGTGTAATTTCTGGTTGCTAAACTAAAAGTGTGTGCTTTTCTGGTCCTGCGAGTGTAATTTGAAGTTTTAATATCGCATAAAATCTCGCTATGTTTTGCTTTATCGACTGCCGGTGTTAGCTTGTGTTGTTAGGCAAGCGCGGGAATCCACGTTGGCCGTACGCTTGACCTCAACAACGGGTGTGATTTCTGCCGCCATTTGCAAGTTCGCATCCGTTATTTTTGTATGATGCAAGACACAATAAAGCATTGGTGTAATTTGTGTATTTTCACTGCACAGCAAAGAAAATCATTTGGAAAGTGAAGGATGCCTTGTAAACGACTAAAGTAGCATGATTTATTTGCGCTACTTGATTTCAAACGAATAAAGAAAGAAAGAAAGAAAGAGTTGTTAGTAGGACACCAATATTAACTATTTTGGCTTTAGGTGTACCCTAGTGGAGGCTCAAATGGACAGTTCATGAACAGCTGGTCATTGACGTGTCTAATCATTGAAAATTGAACCTATAGTCTAATCACTGTAAAATGAGTACCGTACCTAAGTATGATAATTGGCACGTTTTCAAATGTTTATTTGTAACCGTAAAGTACGATTTACATAATACAGTTACTGTGTAGTGGCAGCCAACCTAATAGGGTGCATTTAGAATCTATACCATCAGTCTGTTTGTCCCTTACGGTCTCTTAACTCGAAAAGATGTAGAAATACCAAAGTGGGTATGAATGTTTCCAGGACCAAGAAGCCGGTCTGCCAGTTTTCGAGCCGAAAGGTTCTGGGTTATAGTTATTGATATACAATGCAGTTTGTAAATTGTTGGATGGCCACTGTTATTTAGGCTAAGTGATGGATGGTGTGTGTGTTGTGTGCTCTGTGTAGGGTTGATGGAGCTGGCTACATTGCAATGGCCAGGTCTGTGGGACATGCCGTTCAGTATTATTGACCACGAAACTAACAAGATTTACGATGCAAATCATCCTTTGCCACCACAGAAGATCCATCTCAACTCCGTGCAGAACCGCTGTGTTCGTCTGTCAGCGGTTCTTGATTTGTTCTCCGAGGAGGTGCGTGAAGAAGCCGAGTGGAGACTGCGACAACTGCAGACCAGCTATGACATTGGAGATGACATCCAATCAACGACAGCCACTTCAAAGCCTACGTCTGATACCGTCGGTGAAGTGGAACGAAAAGTTACGACATACGTCTCGAGTGTGGCTCTTATGGCTTTTGCAGTCATCTGGCCATACTGCCAAAGTTTCCAGGCAAGCAGAATTTGTATTACTCTTATCGTGATCTGCTTATTGAAGAACACTGGCATTTAAAAATACTCATTAAGTGAAATGTGTTCTTTGTGTCATGCGCCAAGATAGCACTTATCTGTCTTTGAGAAGCACTTTTGCTGTTTCTCAAGAATCTAATGTATTTGCAATTTTGCATCTAGTTTTTGGCATCACTGGCAAAAAGCAGCCATATGTAAGTTTTCTTCACTATTTTGTAAGTTTTTACACTTTTTGTAAACTGCACACCTGTCCATCCGCATAAAGCTCTTTGTGTTTTATCTGATTCGTAAGAAATTTGGTAAGTATGCACGGGTCGATGAGTGCTACATGAGAGTCGTGACTGTATGCTATGTGACCATATCCAAGGTCAGAGACACATGTTAGAAATTTTCTGGTTCCATAGTCTCTTCTTTGCCATTTAGAATGGGAGCTGGCAAGTAACTGAGTGAAACTTACACTAGGGAACAGGCCCGTATCAAAATTTGGCCGGCCATATTTAGATATTTGGCCTAGTTTTTGTGTCAGGTGACTTTGAACTTCCCTTGTTCACAACATTGTGAAATCATTGGAGAGGAGTTTACCACAGTCACCACGGGGCGAATTTTGTGTAAGTTAGGCCCGTAGCCTGTGAATGGAACTTTTCAGTTGTTCGATTGATGAACGTGTTTTGTGTGTGGTGTGTGATGTTTTGTCATGTGCAGAAGATGCGGAATGCAGTGCTGGATCATCTGAACAGCTATGCAGAGTCGGTGTGCATTGATTGTGGCTTTGTCCAGCGGGACTGCAAGTGCACGGGTGTCGACCGGCGTCACTCTGGCTCACAACTGACCTATGTCGGTGCTGCAGTGTCAGTCAAAGACACTGGCATGCAGACTGAGCCTATGGTTGTTGTCAGCATGCCACCACCACCGCCAGTGCAGAAAGTGAACGCTCCGCCCAGTGGAGTCTCATTTTTTGTCCCACAGAATTACCACCTCTCCCCCGATGTTAGGATGCCTCTGACAGTAGGACAGCAGCATGGGCTGATGGTGCCATCCACGGCACCCGGCTTGAATATCAACACAGCAGTGCCTAATGTCATCAACTTTCCTCCAACCCTGACTTTCTCGGTCGGCTGTGCACCTTCGTTTGTTAACCCGGTATCTGCCAGCAGTCAGTCTTACGTGAGCCTGTTACGACCGCCTCTGCTGGCAGTTCCCAGTGTATCACAGGCATCTAGTGTTGAATCTGATTCTGCCAGTCGGAAGCGCAAGCTGGATGCTGACGGCAATGATGTGAATGTTGCACATGCCTCGGTGCAAACCATGGGAAAGTCATACGTCAAGAAAATGAAAATTCGGCTGGGGAATTTTTCGGCGTCTGACTTCAGAATCGTTGGCAAAGACTTGCATTCTCTTTCCAACAAGAATCAGACTCCTGGCGATGCTGCAGGTGACACTGGCACAACGGCTAGTTCCCCCGCACGGGCAAAGTTGGGGGGAGAAGCTGGAACAAACAATGCATCCAGTCCTGGTGGGCATTTAGCTGATGCAAAGAAAGATGCAGAAACGCCTGTTGACAAGAAGTACACAACGGTATGGAAGTTGCTGGAGGATTCATCAGATGAAGAAGATACTGCTGCTCCCAGTGAACCGACGTCCAAAAGTCAGAATGATGGTCCCCTCTCCACAACAGCTGGAGAGAATCCACCCATATCAGAGGCAACAAGTGTTAACGTTGTACCTAGATTGGATTTAGCTCAGAATGAGAAAACTCACAACGGTGAATCATTTGAGCAGAAGGCTTCAGAGGCTGTGCCTCAGACTTTGCCTGAAGGCAGCAAAGATGCTATACCGGTGGTGAATGATGAACCAATGGAACAGCAAAATGGAGGTGAGGCTGATGATGAAGATGATAGGCTTGTGATTGATGCTAATGCTAGTGGTGATAATGAGCAAAAACATGAGCATGAAAATAAGCTGCCGATGACAGTTTCTCAGCCAAGTAATGACTGGGAATTTCGGAATGGCACACAGGAAACTGAGTCAGCTGATGAAGAAAAAGAAGCAACTAAAGCTGGCCGTAATACAGAACAGCCGGAAGCAGTGGTAAAGATCAAAGTTGAAGATGTTAGGAGCGTGGCTTCTGAGGAAGAAAGTGTTTCCAATGCTGATGCTACTGACGTGTCAAAACTTCCTGATTCCTCGCCGTCCAAGTCAACAGCAGATGCAGCAGTGCCTGCAGCAGCTAATGATGCCACAGTTCTTCCAGACTCCACTGGAGATACGAAGCCATCCGAGTCGAAACCACGTCGAGTCTATGGGAAGTTTGAGTACACACCGACCGGAGAGCACATTCTGCGCTGTCTCGTGCCAAAGTGCAGCCAGACATTTGATAGAAAGCTGGCAGCTGACATCCACAACCATGTTCACCCGGGTTTTGTGCCCGGGTCAGACAGTGAGGGTCCAACATGCCTCCAGTGTCACCGGTGTGATTTTCAAGCTCCGTTCTATCACTGGTACGACCTGCTGCGTCACATGCGCCAGAAGCACGACATCTGTTTGGTTGACGATGCAGCCGAGCATACGTGTGAGTACTGTGGGCTTGGCTTTGATAGCAAGGATCAGCTGATGTCTCACATTGACTTTCACTACAGCAACCGCTACAAGTGCATCAACTGTGGACTGCTGCTGCTCACCTGGGCACAGGTAAACTAATTGCTGCACATTGTTGCTGGTTATGGGAATGTCAAATTGTTGTTGCATAATGCATGTTGTATATTGTGTATTAAATATAGTTTGCGACTGTATCATGAAAGAAGTAGCGCCATGCTTTCCAGGCAGACAAGGAAGTGCTGGTATCCTACTCACACTTTGATTTTAGCTGGTAGAAGTGGTCATCTGACCAGTTTCTTTAGATACTCAGTTACTGTTACTGACTAACTGCATGTGTGTATTTAAACAGTTAAAGTGTCAGATGTCAGTTCGCTGATAGGTTGTTGACTGAATATAGAATAGTGAACGGCAAGTTTTCTGTTGTGCTGTGTTAGGCCTTCAGTCGTTTGATACTGTTTTTTGCATGAACTTATGTTAAGTATTACGAGGGCGGGGCATTCAAAAAGTTTTGCAAGTAGATGTGTTAGACCAAAAAACTTTTAAAAATCTATATGCTAATAGAATGCCTATTTCTCCTGCGCTCATATGAACTTAAAGCAGATGACATCATTGTGATTTATGACATGATAAAATGTTAAAATTGAATGATTTGGAGTGCCAGCGCAAACAGCGTACAGTTGAGCTTACTGTTGCACGACAGTTCTTTAGTCTACAGCCAGATTTTTTAACAAGTCCTTAAGACATGTGATTTTATGAGCGTTTTGACAAATTCGTTCGTGATTTTCTGATTTGCGATTATAAATATTCAATAGCCAAAATCTGTGCCAGCCGTGAAAGAGCTATACGTGTGTGGAAAATTCAGATATATTTTGCAACTCGATAGGCCCCCGTACCAGGTATATTAGACTAAGAAACTTTTCAAAATCTAAGCACCAGTAAAAGTTATATTTTGTGACATCATAAAGCGTTAAACAGATATGATTTGGAGTGCTAACGCAAACAGCACATCTATACGCAATGCAGTTCTGCAGTCTGCAACCGGATTTATGAATGTGAGGCCCCAGGATATGTGATCTTGTGGAAGCCCTGACAAATCATTCATGAATATTTTATTCACAGTCGAAAACACAGTTGCCAAAATCTGTGCTGGCCATAAGAACGCTTCTGCTACGGTGATTATGATGTCACCATCAGGATTCGACGTTTGTTTGTAAAATTTTATTGAAAAGATAACATTACACAATTTTCACAACATACAACCTGGGGAGCCCTGATATGTGGGGCCTGGGAGCAAGCCCCACAGATCTCCCGTAAATCCAGGACTGCAGTCTCTTCCTCAAGTTACAATTACCCAGCATACTGTTCGTGAGCCTGGCTTCATACAATTAAACTACCAGCAGGGACATAAAACACTTTATGACGTCATAAGTTCAATGGCGTCACATCCGCTGTACTCAACCTAACCTGGAGTAATTTCTGGAAATGTCAGCCAGTTTAACAAAAGGCAAGAAAAATTTATTTAAGTGCCATCGTTGTTGATGTCTGCTTTCTAAATGGCATAAAAAAAATTGGTAGCATCTTGTCCAGAGTCTGGAACAGTTTTAGCTGTTCGTGCTTCAATGATTAGATGACTGGTAGCCTCCAGTCTGCGGAAGTACTGCTGTTGCTGTAACAGATCTCAGAACTGGCCTGAAAGCTGTGCGAGTGCTGTACATGTCAACTGAAAAGTTACAATCAGGGTTCCTACAGGTCAGGGAAAACTGGAAAATGTTGGAGAATTTGTGTTTCAGGGAAAGTCAGGGAAAAATATTATTTTTGAAAAGTCAGAGAAAATGATCTTGGATCATGCAGACTGCAGATAACTGTGATTTTTTGCATCTCGAAATATTAAAAAGCAGGCAAATTTGCGGCTTCCATTGTACATCCAAAAGCTAGATGTGTTTCAGCTTCAGGGGGGGGGGGCTTTGTCGCCCTGATCCTCCGACCAGGGCCTTCGTCATTTGCATATTGCTCTATTAATAACATTTTCATTACTTAATACCATTTATGGCATTTGTGCTATAGGGTTATTGTTTTGATAATGTCAGGGAAATTGTCATTCCATTACTGGAAAAGTCGGAATTTTTCTAGAGAAAACCTGTAGAAACCCTGTACAAAACTTATAATGCACATTGTATGCTGTGGACTGTGGACTGAGTGAGAGTTTGATTGGTAAAAAGAATTGTTCAATTTTTACGCGCGAAAGCAGCTATGCTTTCAGCGCGTCTTAGCCGTCGCAATTCTGTCCGTCCGTCCGTCTGTCACACGGGTGGATCAGGCAAAAACGGTCCAAGCTAGGATCTCGAAATCTTCACCATCGGCTGCCTGGAAGACTCTAGTTTTAGGAACCGTAAAGCTTTTCCATAAATTCGAAGGGGGTCACCCTGAACGAGGGCCCTAAATGAGAGGGGGTGGTCAAGATTTGCGATTTTCGGCCAAAAACTCGCTGTATCTCAGTAACGGTGTGAGATAGGGCATAGGTTACTATTAATCACTAATAGGAAATCGTATACTGGCTTTCGATTTGGCGCTGAATTCAATGACCTTGGATGACCTTGAACGCCAAAATAGGGGATTTTATGGATTTTTTGACCACTTTCGCCTGTGAGAGTCTATATCATTAACAAGGAGGCGCCACTGTCGCCAACGCCATACACGGCTATGGCCGATGTGTATTATGGTCCCAATGGGCCGAGTCCAAGTGATATGCGATTTTCGAAACTAGCTACTGAACTGGAAATGCTATAGGTTTTCGCGCATCTCATGAGCTTTGCTCAAATTTCTTGTCTTACTAGCCATCTCTTAAAAACTGCTTTTGCTGATGTGCTTCAGGTGCAGCGTCATTTGGAGAGTTGTCCTGTGAAGGTGAAGCATAATCGCACGGATGGTGGAGTGAACCTCGGCTGTCCATTCTGCACGTTCGTCTTTCACAAGCGTAACATACGCAACCTTCATCTGCTGTCACATGTTGACAAAGGCCTCGCCTGCGCCCTGTGTGACAATGGAGTCATTTGGTCTGATTGGAAGACACTGAGGAAGCATTATCAGCAGAAGCATGCCAAGGCTATGCTTGATAAGATCTCTCCATTTGGTAACGATCTACCTCATCGCCAGCCGCCACTCCGGTCAGTTAAATTCTAATGCTTTGTATAACAGTTAATATATTCGACCATCCTTAGGCATCATTATGTATTTTGCCTTTTCGTCCATCTGTACTAAGTGGGCTCGTAACTTGAAAACAAAGCAGCTTACAAAAACAAAACTGGCCCAACATTTCCACAGGCAGGAGTGACAAATGTCACAGTTTTCAGTTTAAAAGTTGAGGTCAAGATCCCCGGGTGACAAAAGCGGCAAAGAAAATGACACATGTATAGAGCATACATGTTTATTTAAAAAGGTAACTAACGGTGAATCGCCCATAGTCGACACCATTGTCTCACAAATATGTGACCCTAGGGTTAGTGGTCATTTTTATTTTCTGTCATGAGGACACTGAGAAGTGATCTGCAAACACACCTCAGTACTCAGTAGTAGGAAAGGAGGCCAGATCTCTCCCATAAACTTCCTGATGATCAGACCAGTACCAAGTTTACTGATTATTGACAGAATGTGTGTGAACAACTTGTCTACGAACAGGCCTACTGTGGAATGGCTGGGAGTTGAACCTGCAACCTTGCTGTTACTAGTCTGACATTAACATACATGCCAACCATTTCGCATTTGGCGCAGTTATTTCGCTTTTTGTTCATGTTCCGCCATTCCGATCGTAATTGCGTTTTCCGCTTTTTATTGTGCACTCCTGAATGCTCATAATAGCGTGACATGCACCAGAATAAATGTCGGATGGGGCTTTGCCCCAGACCCCACTGGCGGAGCTTACAGCCTCCCCCAGCGGAGCAGGACGTTTGGGCGCCGCCGTTTGGGCGCGACCGTTTGGGCGCTCACCGTTTGGGCGCTGAGGACGTTTTGGCGCCGCCGTTTGGGCGCAACCGTTTGGGCGTCATTGCCCTTAACGTATAATAAACTATGCAAGTATGTGATTGCAAAATAGCAGATTTATAACTAGCAATCAGCATGCAGCATGTTCACACCAATTAACAACTTAATATCAAACGTGTGTGTAAAGAGGCTCTAAAGTTTAAACACGAAGACGGAAATGCGGGCTATCGTAAATCGGCATGTCGTCTGCCATAGCAGCGTAGGGTTACTGTGCTGTGCAGTCTTTGAAGTAGGCCTAGCCGCATGTCCACACAATGAGACCAGTCACGTCAATTAGAGCAGGTCGACTACCGAGACACAGACTCAGCAGGGAAGGATTAAATCA
>Ga0056128_1012962_pt1 | contig 10136 bp, 7 predicted proteins | sample WorMetLIZISLAND2_FD_71113 | JGI IMG/M metagenome (GOLD analysis project Ga0056128, IMG submission 71113) | Marine gutless worms symbiont microbial communities from Max Planck institute for Marine Microbiology, Germany - Olavius geniculatus... ... | reverse complement strand
ATTGGATAATATTTGGCATGTTTTTAGCCTAGACATTTATTGACATGGGTGCATATTTATTTACTTATTTACGAAATCATTGTGGCTGGGAACCAGCTTACTGTTGACTGGGTAGCAGACGATGCTTTGATTTTGTAAACATGCCAGTACTTACTAAAGGAGATCGTATTTTGATCTCCGAACTTAACACGTTGAAGGGTTTTGGAGCCAAGAAGCTAATTAACGAGTTTCCGAGCAAGGAATGGAAAGTATCGACAGTGAGCAACTTTCTTGACAAGCTGAAAAAAACAGAAACAATCGAACGGCGACCAGGAAGCGGACGACCGCGCGCCGTCCGCACGGAGAGTAACGTCAATGCTGTCGATGAATTGGTGCTTGCTAAGTTGCTGATGCTATGTACATGCACCATTTCATAGTGTATTGATTTACTAGCGTATAATACAGAGCAGCAAATAAGTTTGACATGTGATTTGCACATAAGCTAGTTCAGGATTGTCTACGATACACGTGTGCCAAATATTATCCAAGTGTGTTGATATTTGACAAAGTTATTACAAAAATAAAACGGTTCCACTTTTTTATGATTCACAGTGTATTTACATACACCAGATGCTCCTTGGCTCTTCGGATGCACTCAAGAACTCCTGGTAAAAGGGGTTATAAATATAACTAAAGTGAACTAACATTTCAGTCCACTTGTTTCGATATGTACATGACTTATGCCCAAATTCCATTACACCAACTTTTGCGGGAAAGTTTCAATGAAAGTTACAGACTGGGACCATGAAAGTTGCAGACACGAACCACGAAACTGGGCTTTAAAACCATCTTGGCCTATCAAGATAGGTGCAACGAAGTCCGTGACAAACCCAATTGCGTCGCTCTAATGGAATTTCATCTGTGACAAGGCATGCGGAAAGTCCGCGGACTTTGTCATGTATACAAACAACAAAATTCCATGGACTTGTCCGTGACAAAGTTCGATGACTTTGGCATAATGGAATTTTGGCTTTACTGGTCTCTAAAGAAATACCACACAGTAGTCCCAAACACTAACACGTTCAACAGCAATAACTGCCTCTCAATGTACATCTAACGTCATCTATTTGACACGCATAAATTATCGTTATATACGACCTCAGTCATTCTGAGCGACACTGTACAAGCAAAGTGCATCAAATGGAACAAATCGGCCAAAAAAGCAACTAAATGATTTATCCCAGTGCCGATGCAATGAGCAGTGTGCCATAATGATGGCCATAAAACGACCTGCTTCGCAATGAACTTAACTACAGCTGCAACCTTAAACACGGTTCAAAAACACAACGTCCCAACTCTACCGACAAAAAAAATTTCTCAGTTTACTCCACTTATGCGCTTCACACATGTGCAATAAGCACAATAAAAGTACAATAAAACGGCTCCTGTAAACTCCAGGTATCAGACAATTAGTTTATCTATGGATGAGTTTAACGAGGTGCTAAAAACTTGAGCAAAGTAGCTGTAACTGCAACATTATCTAATTTGAAAGAAAAGGTGCAATTAAGAAGCAGTAATGCGACAGGATAAACTGGTAGGCAAAAACTAAAAGTTGCAATTGCGCATACAGTTGCATATGTTGCAATACCACAAAATAAATTAAATCTGTTTTACTCTATTCTGTTGCACATGTGTGAACAGCATTAAACAGTCATTCATCCACAGCTTCAATTTTGAGGTTATTACATTCAACCTGCCAAGGACAACCTGCTATATATATACAAGTATAGCAAGGCTGAACCATCAAAACCCTCCACTACTATAACTAAGGTCTGCTGTAGCTAAAGTCCACTAGGTTTAATTGGTGTGGAACATAATACTTCTCTTAAAACTAAGTGAAAAAAACGAGACAAACCAACTCCACAACATACAGATAATCTGACTAAGCTAACTGATCAAGATTTTAATCATAAAAGACACATATGATTAAAATAATAATAGCCATGCCAGACGATAGCTATAGCAGACCGTAACCCACTAGAGAAACATCGGATACCGAATATTCAAATCCGACCGAATCCACATTGGACTTCCAGACACAAACTGGATCTTCAGATGCAGGATCTCGCCAAATCCAGATCCAAGGCATATCCACAAAACCACTGAATATCTGGATCCAACGCCATCTGGCAGGGCTCCCTCCTTCCGGCTTATCTGCGATGGACCTTCATGTGGGTGTTAAGCTGATGCTTCTCGGCAAAGGGTCGCCCGCACAGATTGCACAGGTGCGGACGGACGCGTGCGTGCACAGCACGCAGGTGTCGGCGCAGCATCTCGCGCAGCAGGAAGCGCCGTCCGCACTTCCCGCACTCAAAGCGACGCTCGCCACCGTGCGTCAGCATGTGACGCGTCAGCTGGCTACGACGGGAGCACTGGCGCGCACAGACGTCGCAGATAAACTTCTTCTTCTCGTGCACGGCGTTCACGTGGTCCTGGTATCCCGCATACGTCTTGAACATGGACCCGCAGAGCGGGCACTGCATCGGGCCCTTCTTCCACACCGAACCTGGAGTTCCAGGGGTCGCCGGGGTGCTCTCCTTTTTCTTAGGTGACACACTGCCAATTGCAAACATCAGTCCATTGTATTTCTTGAATAAGGTATTGTAAATTCCGAAAAATCAAAAAAGACTTTCGTCATCCTGTTCTGTGTTGATAATTACCAGTGACATTTCATCAAAATCTAACATTTTACGTAATAATCATCGACAACCAGAGTGCACAGAAAACATGACATTTGAGAACTTTTTTAACGTGCATTTTGTGGGACTCTCCTCTTTTCCAAGACCATTTATGTATACCAGTGTTTTTCAATCGTTTTGCCGTAGTGGAACCCCACGCAAGTGTGAAGATCACTCACGAAATCCTTATGCATTGATCCGTGAGCCCAGAGACGTACACGAGGTTGAAGCTACAGGTTGTCTACAGACTCATTTCCCTAGCAGGGCAGAGCCCCAATGGGGACGACAAAGCAAGCAAAGATGGCCAATTATTAATACGAAATTTCACCGCATTAGTAGGTACCAGTACGTTATTGTATTTAACCAAACACAACGGGCGAGGCGGTCGTCGACAGTCAGGTAGTCCCACAACCAACCCAGAAAATTTAGCTTATTACATGGATGCCTTTAAAAAAGATAGGCCTACGTGTCTTTTTAATTTTTCTTAGCAGAGTGTTCAAAGAGTTAAATTTACCAAGTAACGATCAAATGATTTTGTAACCACCATAATTCTAATCAATACATTCTTTTCTTCTTCTTCTTTATTTTCGATAATGCACTAATCATTGGAGTTGAGCAATGTCAAGCATAGAAAGCCAACGTTATAATACAGGCCTAAAATGCAAATATGCCAAGATTAGCCTACTAACAACAAAAATGATTCAGCACAATGGACAAGTAGAAACGCAATTTCAAACCAAAAAAATTCAATGCTGAGTCTAGCTTTCTACGACACTGTCTTGCGTGATTTTAAATGCTAGCTTATTTTTTACTGGCCAGCTGTGGAACCCCTAGATCAATTTTGACCGCATGTAAAGGCTAAAAACACCTGTCATTAAAAAGCAAGTTTATGCTTCCCAGGTTACCTGTGTGGCTGTTTGTGGATAAGACGATGCACGCGCAGATAGAAAGCATTCTCCATGCGACGGCCGCATTCCGGACATTCGTGGGCCTCCGCATTGCTCGCCATGTGCATCAGCAGTTCCTGTTCAGTGTGGAAACGACGTTCGCACACCCCACACTTCAAATTATCTCCGACAATCTCCAGCAGGGCAGTTTCCAGGGGGTCCTCCGTCAGACCCGACTCCTGAGAGGATGCTCCAGGGGTCCCCGCAGCCCCAGCCTTGGGGGTCTTGAACGTGCGCATGTTGTGGACGCGGACATGCCATGCCAGTTCCTGGATCGTTGTGCAGACCTTCCAACAAAAACAAGTCACAGAAATACATACTTTAGCAAACTGGAAAGAAGGAGGCAACAAAGAAATTGCACTCCCAAAAATTGGGCTGTCAGAAAAAAAGTTTGTCCGGAAATCTTCTTCTTGTTCATAAATGTTTGTCTCAAAATACCAAATTTGAGCTGAAACCCCCCATTTTGGAAGCATTAGAAGCAATATTAAAATTCTGAGCAATCGCAATCTCCTGAGTTAGAAATTTGCAGCTCTCCGATGGAAATCTGTCTGTAACATTGCACAAATACATACAGCGGCATTGTGCAAAAAGGGAGACAAGGGAAAAATGTACCCCAAATTTTAATCTGTCGGGGAAAAAAACCTGTCCGAAAATTTTCTTTTTGTCTAAAAATTTTCATCCAGAAATGCAATAACTGGAGCAGAAAACCCCGATTTTGGGAATACTAAAGCCAAAACATAAATTCTGAGCATGCATAATCTCCTCCGTTGGAAATTTTCAGTGACTGTCAGAAAATTGTGACTTCCTCCCCTGCTGACTTTTTTAACCCACAGCACGGCTAAATATATCAACTGACAAACTTTTTTTTTAGCTTACCGTACATATGCACTTATGGTACAATGCTATATAAAAACTGCTAATGACTCCTGCGTAAACATTATTAACATTAACAATCGTGATCAGTCTAGGTCTGTTTATCACACCTGTAACAGTGAATGTTTTTCGACATTTGTTGGCAATAAACAAATGAATAATTCTCAAAACCTCAAGTTCAAAATCTTGACTAACCAGTAACCATTCATGAACACAACTGATATTATTTGTCACTAAATTTATAACAGAAAAAAAATTAATGGATACCGTCAAATATTAACATGACATCATATCTGGCTGAAATGTTCCACACAGTCGATGGTGTGGCATAACATGTTGTGTTCGATCAACAAGGTTGCTCTACACCGGGCCGGGTTAGTTAGCGGATGGGTGACTGCCTGCAGGCAGGTAAACCAACTTGTTATGTAACCAGCTGCCTAGGTCAACTCAGCCTTCCATCCATCCGGGGTAAATAAATCGAGTACTGGCCGACTGGCCTATCTGGCTGGTGCTAAGGTGGGGCACGTTCACCTGTGTCAGGTGCCAAGTAACACTGTGTGATCCCACATGGCAGGTGACACTCTGTAACTCTGTGATGGGTTTCCTACAAAGAGCTATACAGTAACATTAACGTTTAACAGATTAGGCTATCCTATCATACAGTGTATTAAGAGTGACAGACCTTGGGGCACTCTGTGCACTGGAAAGAGGTCATCGTACTGGCCTCAGCCAGTAATTCCGGGTCAAGTTTGAGCCAGGTCGATGCTCCAGAACTCTCGAGCTGTGCCTGCTTCCAGTAACACATTCATTAAAGTTCAGTAACTGACATCACAAGCAGCGGCATAGCTGAGGGGTAACGGTGTTTAAATCTATGTTTTACGCTAAAAAAATCACTCACAGGTTGTCGACCTGGCCTATCTACACTACAGTAATTATATATAAAAACAGCAAGTAATTCATTTAACGCTGTGTAAGTGCTGATGTAAAAATGACCTTCAAGTTTTGCATCGACACATTCCTGGGATTTCCCCTCAGCAGATGGATAACACCATTTTCCAAAATATTTTGACAGCGGAACTAAAATTAACAAATAGCAAAAGAACTTGATGTCACCAGATGCAGCTTCTGGAGTGCAAAAATGCTCCTACACTATACACTTGTGCATACAGCAACATACCAGACCCCACTGATGGAGCTTACAGCACTTCCCAGACCACTTAGTGAGAACAAAAAGGCATACTAGTAAAGGGAAGAGAAAACAAGAAATTCAAGCTAATGCTCACAAGATGCGCAAAAGCCTATAGCTTTCAGCAGTTCAGTAGTTTAGCTGAAAATTGGGGTGTTCATGCTAAGTTAATATACAAATACCAAATTCTCTATGTGGATCGCATAACAATAGTTGCATGGTGCCACCTTGCGAATGATATAGACTTGCGGCGCAGCCCGAAATCGCCAAAAATCCATAAAAACCCCTATTTTGGCGTTCAAGGTCATCCAAGGTCATTGAATTCAGTGGCAATCGAGAGCCAGAGTATGACTTCCTATTAGTGATTAATAGTAACCTGGGCCCTAACTCGCACCGTTTCTGAGATACAGCGACTTACTGGCTAAGAATCGCCAATTTTTCTCACCCCCTCTCATTTAGCACCCTCGTTCGGGATGAACCCCTTCAAACTTATGGAAAAGCTTTATGGTTCCTGAAACTAAAGCCTTCCTGGCGGCCGAGGGTGAAGATTGGTGATCCTAGCTTGCAAAGTTTTTGACTGATCCACTGGTGTGACAGACGGACAGACAAACCAACAGAATTGCGACTGCTAAAATGCGCTGAAAGCGGTAGCTGCTTTTGCACATAAAAACAGAGAGGAGGGGTTCTCCCAAACAAAAATTCACCACTACACCAATGACTGGAAGCAATGATGATGTAAGTACTCTAATTAAGAAGAAGTGTTTTGATGGATACATTAGTGTCATCATCACAATATCATCATTATCAATTCATCATAATTGCCAACTGGCATAAACAGTTGAAATGTTCTCACTAAGCTAAGTTCTTTTTTTTCTTGAGAAGCAAAAGCATTTTACATGATTCATCTGACATTTCATTGCTGCTGGATGTCAATAAAACCATTCATGACTAAACTTCTACTTATTCCATCAGGCAGTAAGTTTATGAAGTTGAGTGATTTATCATTGCCTGTTTGTTGCCGTGGACAATGCGTTTGTGACGCTCAAGACATGCCACGTAGCGGAAGCTCTTCCCGCATTCGTCACACGATTGTCCCGACTGGATGACACGGTTCTTCTGCTTGGCCAAGATCTGCATACGATGCGGTACTGACATACCACCACGACCTGGGCCCCCGCTGCCACGTGGCCGACCACGCCCACCTATATAATACAATGCACAATTACCAAATCTAAGATAATACTAGAAGCATGAGTGGGAGTTTTCCGCCATGAAGCACACACGGTGCGCTAAGCTAATGGGTTTGGCAGAATCAGCGGGAAAAGAAGACCCGGCAACTCAACCCCCGCCCCCTCAAGCTGCTTGTGGGGGTAGGTGGAGGCAAGGTGGGGGGCACGTACCTAAGGCCCAATTACTCAAATGCCGCAATCGGGGTTTGCGACCGTGCAACAGGGAAGGTGCTAGAGGGGGCTGACAGACAGACAGACAGACAGACTTTCTGTGCATTATAGTATTAATATGATTTAAAGTTCTACATTCCATGGTGCTTCTGTTGGCTACAATCGGCAGATGATACGGCAAAAACATACCACCACAACCCACTCCCTCCCAGCTGCCACATGGCTGGCTACATCCACCTATGTACAATACAGCAACAAGAGTGGATGGTCCTTGCTGAATGTGGTTCGAATCAGTCAAAACTGCTGCAGTGAAAACAGGATTTGCCAGTTTCTGACAGTGCTTTCGAACTATACGGTGCAGATTTTGATATCGTACAAAACAAAAGCAAAACAACAAAATGCCCCGGCTTTTAAATTAATCTGTTGACAGCAACTGAGCAAAATTGAATTGGAAACAGAAAAACAATGAAATAAACAAGAAATTTGAGCTAATGCTCACAAGATGCGCGAAAGCCTATAGCAGTTCCGGTTCATGCCGAGTTAATATACAAATATCAAATTCTCTATCTGGATCACATAACGACAGTAGCGTGGCGCCACCTTGTGAATGATATAGACTTGTGTTGCAGCCCGAAATCTCCAAAAAATTCATAAAAACCCCAATTTTGGCGTTCAAGGTCATTCAAGGTCAGTGAATTGAGCGTCAATCGAGAGCCAGTATACGACTTCCTATTAGTGATTAATAGTAAGCTAGGTCCTATCTCGCACCGTTACTGAGATACAGTGACTTATTGGCTGAAAATCGTAAATTTTCCCACCCCCTCTCATTTAGCACCCTCGTTTGGGGTGACCCCATTCGAATTTATGGAAAAGCTTTATGGTTCCTGAAACTAGTTTCTTCTAGGCAGCCAACGGTGAGAATTTGGTGATTCTAACTTGAACCATTTTTGACTGATCCACCCGTGTGACAGACAGACAGACGGATGGACAGATAGAATTGCGATGGCTATGACACGCTGAAACCAGTAGCTGCTTTCGCACGTAAAAATGAATTAAAGGAGCTAGCATAAGTTGCTAGGAGAGAATGAACAATGCAGACTGAAAATAGTGACTTTGAGTGATCCCAAAACATTGCTATATACATTCACATGTAGACTCTGCATGGCATTGAGTTCCAGATCATGGGACTGAGTATGAATCAAAGCAGAGCAAAGGTTACTAAAATTTTTTGAAAAGTTTAAAAAGTAACTAAGAATCAAATGAAAACCAACTTCTATTCAATTATACATCACAGACAGTGATGTACAAAACAAACATGAAAATACAGACTACATGTAGAAAATATACACCAAAAATTACACAGTGACTTAATAGTTTAAGAGGCTACTGTTAACCATTCATCTTCCAACTTTTCTGCTTACTTACTTATGAGAACAATGAGAATATATCATCATACTCACGATGCGCTACTCTGGGTTGACGTTCTTGCACATACTCTGACGTTGACGGAATCTCATCGCAAACCATGGAAACATCGCACTCGCCGTTGTCATCATTGTCCGACACATCGTTGTCACTGTTCACCGCTCGTTCCTTCTTGCTCGGGGATATCCCAGCTGCCCCGGCGGCAGCAGTGGTCAAGCCGCTGCCGGCATTCTTCACTCCGTCAATCTGTTCCCAGTCCTCCGACATCTCGCGCAACTGGATCAGGCGTTTCACGAACACTTCTGTCGGGCTGTCATATGCTTGACGAGCCAATTCATCGCAGACTACCCGTGCCATTCCCTGTTTCTCACTCGGCAAAAACTCTGCAGCAACAGAAAAACAGCGGGACAAATGAAAACTACAGAACCAATCAAATATCACTGGGACTGCATAACGGTGCTGTGGTACTCACTGTGACGTTGGGAAAGACAGATCAGGACTTATGGTACATCACTTTTCAAGAACTTTGCAGCAATATGAAAATATAACAAAGCTCTTTCGTACAGAATGTTTCAAAAGCAACGGCAAAAGTGCAGTAAAACAGCAAAATTGACACGTAATACAAGAAACAACTAGCACCAGACAAAATGCAGTATCAGGCCACATCAAACAGCACTGAAAATACCTAACATATACATAATTACTGACAAAGATGTTAGACAAACTTGCGAGACATTACTCCCAAAAGAATCTGTACATTATGGAAAGAAGAAAAAGTTCGTTTAACACTCTCCATTTACTAAATACAATCACATCGCAGATTAATTATATAAACTCATGGAAATGCTGTTGAAAAAAGCGAGTTTAATTTTCCCGTAACTGGAAACAGTGATCGTAGAATATTAATATTTATCAAGTACGAACAAAATTCGTTACTTCTAACAATAACAAGTTTGTATGCGATATTATAACCTGTAAATGCGTAAATAAACACAAATTACCCATAATGATCGAGAAGCTGCACGTTCCAAACACGAAAAGACGACTATAATGGACAAAAATTTACGCAAATTTCCAAAATGACTCCTCACCGAACGTAGAAGTGTAATTCGTTCGTAATATGACAACATTAAATAAGTAAGATTTACATGTAAGTCCTGTTCATCAGAGTTACGTTATGTCACTTTATTTCAAATTTCAAGTGCAAGTTAGCTTTTCTTTTTCAATATTTATTATGTTTATTTTATTCGAGCACTGTGATTCGAGCTGGGACGATTTGAGCGTCTGTTTGGTCCTGCTGTTTATGAACGAACGTCATGGACGATTGGAAACTAAAGACATCGCCGGTGGTTAGGCTAGAAAGACCCAATAAAACGTGGGCATAATTATTTCTCTTTATCGCCGGTGGCTATGGATAATATATCAATCTTTATTCACCAAAGAATAATTTGGTAACAACAGACAGAGGCAGACAGACACAGAAACATACAAAATAAAGAACAGAGACAGACAGAACAATAAGAATAGGCCTAAATGTCTTTACAGTCTTCTATCAGCCAACAACTTCACAATACTATTGCTAACAAGC